>ENA-UOVV01000057-UOVV01000057.1-compost-metagenome-genome-assembly--contig:-NODE-57-length-178600-cov-102.337971_pt1 | contig 178600 bp, 145 predicted proteins | sample MGYA00238155_ERZ761577 | MGnify/ENA primary metagenome ERZ761577 (study PRJEB28898, sample SAMN06268775) | compost metagenome | isolation source: Emeryville, CA | place: USA:Emeryville, CA...
GCGGCTTGGTCGAGCTCGCCGATCAGACGATCGACGAAGGCGGCGGGTTTGGTGGCTGGAAAATCGGATTTGAGCTGAGCGAGGAGCGTGCGCGCGGTGGTTTCGTCTTCGAAAACCTGAAGGTAAAGCATCGCCTTCATGATGAGGATCTCGGCGACGGCGTCGGTCTTCTCGGATTGGTGTTTTTCGAGGAGGGCATCGAAGCGCGCGAGCTCGGGTGCGAGGGCTTCGGGCGTTTCGGCGCCGGCCTGGAGTTTGGATTTGATCTGGTTGACGAGCGATTGAAGGGCGGCGGTGGGGGATTCGTCGGCGGCTTGAGCGAGCGTGGAGAACGTCAGGGCAATGAGAAAGGAGGCGAGGAGGCGAAGGTGCATGAGGGGGAAGGAACCACGAATGGACGCGAATGCACACGAATAAAGCGGCTGAGGTGGGAATGAAAAAGCCCCGCGCCTTTGAGGCGCGGGGCTGAGAGAACGCGAAAGAGTAAGAGAACGACCGCTTACTTTTTCTTCTTCGCGGCCTGGAGCTCGGCGACCGCGGCTTGGGCGGCGGCGAGGCGGGCGACCGGGACGCGATAGGGCGAGCAGCTCACGTAGGTGAGGCCGACCTTATGGCAGAACTTGACCGAATCCGGATCGCCACCGTGTTCGCCGCAGATGCCGAGCTTGATGCCCGGGCGGGTCTGATTGCCCTTCTTGGCGGCGATCTCGACGAGCTGGCCGACGCCAGTCTGGTCGATGGAGGCGAACGGGTTCTTCTTCACGATCTCGTTCTCGGTGTAGGCGCCGAGGAAGGAGCCGGAGTCGTCACGCGACATGCCGAGGCAGGTCTGGGTGAGGTCGTTGGTGCCGAAGCTGAAGAACTCGGCCGTCTGCGCGATCTCGTCGGCGGTGAGAGCGCCGCGCGGGACTTCGATCATGGTGCCGACGGTGTAGTTGATCCGGGTCTTCTTCTCGGACTGGACGGCCTTGGCGACCTCGTGAACGATCGCGACCTGCAGATCGAGCTCCTTCTTGAAGCCGACGAGCGGGATCATGATCTCGGGCTTGGCCTTGTAGCCATCCTTGTTCGCATCGGCGGCGGCCTCGAAGACGGCGCGGGCCTGCATGCGGGTGATCTCGGGATACTTGATGCCGAGACGGCAGCCGCGGAAGCCGAGCATGGGATTGAACTCATGCAGCTCGTGCACGCGGGCGATGATCTTCTCGACCGGGATGTTGAGCTTCCGGGCGAGGTCCATCTGCTGTTCCTTCGTGTGGGGGAGGAATTCGTGCAGCGGGGGATCGAGGAAGCGGATCGTCGCGGGGAAGCCCTTCAATTCCTTGAAGATGCCGTAGAAGTCCTGGCGCTGATAGGGCAGGAGCTTCGCGAGGGCGGCTTCGCGGTCGGCGAGCGAGTCGGCGAGGATCATCTCGCGCATCGCGTCGATGCGGTCGCCCTCGAAGAACATGTGCTCGGTGCGGGTGAGGCCGATACCGACGGCGCCGAACGCGATGGCGTTGCGGGTCTGCTCGGGGGTGTCGGCGTTGGTGCGGACCTGGAGCTTGGTGACCTGCGCGCACCACTTCATGAGTTGCGCGTAGTTCTTGAACTTTTCGGTCTTCTTGGCCTGTTCGTCGTTGTTGATCAGGCCGGAGATGATCTCGGACGGAGCGGTCTTGATCTGGCCCGCGTAAACGGTGCCGGAGGTGCCGTCGATCGAGAGGTAGTCGCCTTCGGCGAACGTCTGGCCGGCGATGGTCGCGGTCTTGCGATCGTAATCGATCACGACGGCGGAAGCGCCGCACACGCAGACCTTGCCCATCTGGCGGGCGACGAGCGCGGCGTGCGAGGAGACGCCACCGCGAGCGGTGAGAATGCCTTCGGCGGCGATCATGCCGCGGAGGTCTTCCGGCGAGGTTTCGACGCGGACGAGGAGAACCTTCTCGCCCTTCTCGGCGGCGACGACGGCGCGCTCGGCGTTGAAGTAGATCTTGCCGGTGGCGGCGCCGGGGCCGGCGGGGAGGCCGGTGGCGATGACCTTGGCTTTCTTGACCTCGTTGAGGTCGAAGATCGGGGCGAGGAGCTGTTCGAGCTGGTCGGCCGGGTTGCGCAGGATCGCGGTCTGCCAGTCGATGAGCTTCTCCTTCACCATATCGATGGAGAACTTCAGCGCGGCGGCGGCGGTGCGCTTGCCGTTACGCGTCTGGAGCATGAACAGCTTGCCGTCCTGGATGGTGAACTCGATGTCCTGAACGTCCTTGAAGTGTTTTTCGAGGATTTGGCGGACGCGGAGGAGTTCCGCGTAGGACTTCGGCATCTTCTTCTTGAGCTCGATCACGGGTTCGGGGGTGCGGACGCCGGCGACGACGTCTTCACCCTGCGCGTTGATGAGGAACTCGCCGTAGAATTCGTTGGCGCCGTTGGCGGGGTTGCGGGTGAACGCCACGCCGGAGCCGGACGTTTCGCCGGTGTTGCCGAACACCATGGCCTGCACGTTGACGGCGGTGCCCCACTCGGAGGGGATGTTGTATTTGCGGCGATAGACGATCGCGCGGTCGTTCATCCAGGAGCCGAACACGGCACCGGCGGCGCCGCGGAGCTGGTCCCAAGGGTCGTTGGGGAATTGCTTACCGGTGCGCTCCTTCACGAGGGCCTTGAAGCGCTTGACGAGCTCCTGCTGGTCTTCGGCGGTGAGCTTCGAGTCTTCGATGTCGGCGTGATACTTCTCGTGCTTGAACGCGTGGATCACGGTCTCGAACGGTTCGTGATCTTCGCCCTCGCGCTTCTGCACGCCGAGAACGACGTCGCCATACATCTGGATGAAGCGGCGGTAGCAGTCCCAGGCGAAGCGCGGGTTGTTGGTGGCCTTCTCGAGCGCGATGACCGTCTGGTCGTTAAGACCGAGGTTGAGAATCGTGTCCATCATGCCCGGCATGGAGTCGCGGGCGCCGGAGCGGACGGCGACGAGGAGCGGCATGCCTTCGGTGGCGCCGAACTTCGTGCCCATGATGCGCTCCATGTTGGCGATGCCGGCTTCCATCTGAGCCTGGAGCGAGGCGGGGTAGGTCTTCTTGTTGGCGTAGTAGTAGGTGCAGACCTCGGTCGTGATGGTGAAGCCCGGAGGAACGGGGAGACCGATGCGGGTCATTTCGGCGAGGTTGGCGCCCTTGCCGCCGAGCAGTGCTTTCATCGAGCCGTCGCCGTCGGCTTTGCCAGCGCCCCACATGTAAACGTATTTCGGGCCCTTGGCGGCGGATTTCTTCTTCGCAGGCGCGGAGGTCTTCTTGAGAACCTTCGCGACGGATTTCTTGGCTTTGGTTTTAACGGCCATGGATGGAGTATGGATCGGAGTTAAAAACGAACGCTCTGCGCAGGGCGCAAAGGGCAAGGGCATAGCCGCACGATAGGCACTGTCAACCGCTCAGAGGGCAGCGATAGGCGAGGAGAGGCTCAGGGTGAAAATCGCGGGGCGGCGGGGCTAACAAAAAAGCGGCTCCGGAGAGCCGCTCGAAAAAAGTCTGTGGTCGAGGATCAGCGTTTCGACTGCCGCTGGGCGCGGAAGACGACGCGGAACATTTGCAACGCTAGCCAGAAAACGCCGGTCATGCACGCGCTGCCGAGCCCCGCCCAGAGGGCGATCATCGAGGCCTCGTTCGAGGGGACGTGCGAGCGCAGCACGGAGAAAAGGAAGGCGAAGAAGCCGAGGCAAAGGATCGCGTCGACGATCAGGCTAACGGGAGTGACAAGCTTTTCGGTGGGCGGAGTCTGGGCCATGACGGGAAAAGGAAACGCGAAGAGATTCGGAAGCGGACAGGTTGTCCATGGGAAAGTTTCGGGAGAGGGCGGGCCGGAGAACGGTCGGGATTCCCGACGGATCGCGCTCGTGATTCGTAATCGTGCTCGTGATCATCGTTCTCCTCGCGCTCAGCCCCACCACCGATCACGAGCATGATTACGAATTACGAGCGCGAGAGATGGGGAGAGGTTACAGTGTTTTGGGGATGGCGGCGGTGAGGTTTTCGGGGGCGCCGTCGGCGATGAGGAGGTTGTCTTCGATGCGAACGCCGCCGAGGTGGAGGTGTTGGTCGACGAGGGGCCAGTTGACGGCATCGCGAAAACGGGCGCGGCGCCCGGGGTCGTTGAGGAGGGGCGGGATGAAGTAGAGGCCGGGTTCGATGGTGACGACGTAGCCGGGCGCGAGGGGGAGATCCATGCGCAGCGTTCTTAGGGAAGGGCGCGGGTCTTTGGTGCGGCCGGGAGCGACACCGCTGGCGTCGCGCACGCCGAGCCCGACCATGTGGCCGATGCCGTGCGGGAAGAAGAGCGTGTGCGCTTCCTGTTCGACGAGGGATTCGGGGGTGCCGCGCAGGAGGCCGACGTCGACGAGGCCGGCGGTGAGTTCGACGGCGGCGGCGAGGTGAATCGCGGTCCATTCGGCGCCGGGGATGCAGCGGGCGATGGCGCGTTCTTCGGCGGCAAGGACGATCTGGTAGAGATCGCGTTGGAAGGAGGAAGGGGCGCCGACGACGAAGGTGCGGGTGACGTCGGTGACGTAGCGATCGATGCCGGCGCCGGCGTCGACGAGGACGAAGTCGCCGTCGCGCGCGGTGCGGCCGGTGGGCGAAAAGTGGAGAACGGCGGCGTCGGGGCCGATGCCGACGATCGAGGAGTAGCCGGTGTGCGTGGCGCCGGCGCGGAAGAAGCCGGCCTCGAGTTCGATTTGTAGTGATCGTTCGGATACGCCGGGACGCAGGTGCGCGCGGAGCGATTCGTAGCCGGCGGCGGTGGCGGCGGCGGTGCGGCGGAGGAGGGAGATCTCGCGGGCGTCCTTGGGGCGGCGGGCGTGTTTGAGATGTTCGCGAAGGGACGCGTCGAGCGCTTCGTCGGAGCGGATGCCTGAAAGCGGGGCGCCGAGGTTGACGACGGGGCGGTGGCGACGTTGGGCGAGCCAGGGATCGAGGAGCGAAAGCGACTGGCCGGGGAGTTGCTCGCGGCCTTCCCAGACGCGTTCGGCTTCGGTGATCTCGGGGACGAAGGAGATCCAGCCGGCGGCGGGGCCGTCGTGCGGATCGAAAGCGACGACGCCGCCCGGGCATTCGTGGCCGGAGAGGTAAAAATACTCGGCGTGTGAGAAAAATGGATACGTTTGATCGGTGTTTTCCGGAAGCGGGATGGGGTCGCCGGCGCCGACGAGAAGAACGGCGTCGCCGAGTGCGGGCGCAAGGGCGGCGGCGATGCGGGTGCGGCGGGCGGCGAGGAAGTCGGGCATGAGAAACTATTTTCGAGTTTGGATTTTCGATCGAACGGCGCGCGAGGGATGGAAAGTTGCGGGGAGTGGATCGTGGCGTAAAGCCGCTCCCGCAACCACGTGGTCGAGGCAAAATCCGCAGCGTTCTGGCCAATTGGCGCGGAGCAGGATCGGAGAGTTTCTGTCATACTCTGATCATGAAAACGATCCTGGCGCCGGTCGATTTCAGCGGAATCTCCGATTCCGTGTTAGAGCAAGCGACGGAGTTAGCGAAGGCGCTGAAAGCGAAAGTGGTTCTTTTGAATGTGCTCCAGCCGCCTGTGATCACGAGCGAGTATGGCCCGTTCCTTGAAAACATCAGTGAGATCGTAACGGTCGGAGAGAAGGCGGCGGCGAAGCAGTTGATGCGGCTGCAGGAGCGGCTCACGGCCCAAGGCATCGAGACGGACACCCTGCAGTTCACGGGTGCACCGGTGCCGAACATCTTGAAGCAGGCGGAGAAAGTCGGGGCTGATTACATTGTGATGGGATCACATGGTCACACGGCCTTCTACGATTTGCTGGTGGGCAGCACGACGCACGGCGTCCTGCTGAAGTCACCCTGCCCGGTGATCATCGTGCCGGCGCAGAAGAAGAAAGAACGAGGGCGGAAGGCCCGATAACGAATTGGTTAGTGGAAAGGGAAATGTGTGTGGGAGCGCCGGCGGGGGCCGGCGCTCTTTTTTTTTGCCTGCGAAGGAGGGAGCAGCGCTGGAGCGCCCGCGAGCGGGCGGCCTACGGGGCGTCGGCGGGGGATTTTTGACGCGCGGCGTGCTGGTTGAGAATGCGCTCGGCTTCGAGGTGTTGTCGGGTGCTGCGAAGTTCGAGCTCGGTCAGCTCCTGTTGCTGGCGCAAGAGGGTGTTTTCGGCGCGAAGGGCGAGGCAGAGTTGCACGAGCCAGGCGCAGACGATGACGAGCAGCGCGACGAAAGCCCAAGGGATCAGGACATTGGAGCGTCGGCGAGGGCCAGGATCGGAGGAGGAAGACGATGGGGACATCGCGAAAAGAGTCAGAGCACGGCCATGCCGATGAGGCCAAGGACGATCACGGCGGCGAGAATCGCGAGGATGCGGGCTTCGAGTTTGGTGATCGGGAGAGGCATGACGTCAGAGGCCGAGCGGTTGCAGGCGGGAAAATACTTCGGCGAGAAGCGGTTCGTCGGCGAGCGTCGACCAAGGGCGATTGCTGGAGATGCGGACAAAAAGCTGATCGCCGTCTTGCGCGAAGCCGTAACGGAGGGCGATGTGGAGGAGTTCGGCGGGCGAGTAGGGATCGTTGTAGCGGATGGGGTGGCCGTTGTGGAGGTGCCAAAACCAGACGTGCTGGGGGAACTGGCCGTTTTTGAAAAAGCGCGCTTCGGCGGGGGCGAGCGTGCGGGAGCGTAAGGTGAGGGTTTCGCGTTTGTTGGCGGAAGGGATGGCGGTCCAGCCGCTGCCGGGCCAGCAGGCGTCGGGCGTATGCGAGGCGACGAGGCTGACGGGAGCCTGTCCCGGGCGCCAGTAGGCGAGATAGATCGTGATCTGGTCGACACCGTCGGCGGCGGGGCGGACGTAAGTGCGCTGGGCGAGGTGCTCGGTGCGAAGGATGTCGCTGAATTGATAGAGGTCGCGGGACGTGTCGACGCGCCAGCCGGGGAGCGATTCGGGAAGGACGGCGGCGAGATCGGGAACGGGGGCGTGGACGCGTTCGGACGGGCGGGTGTTGGCGTAGAAGAACAGGCCGAGGGCGACGACGGTGGCGAAGCCGAGGGCGAGCGGTTTTTGAGCAAACGAAAGCGTCGATGGAGCGGAAACCGGAGATGGCGTGGTGGAGGAGGTGGGCGTCGATTTGGCGGAGAGACGCTCGAGGAGGGAGGCGAGCGCGGCGAGGCAGGCGGCGGTGACGACGAGAACGGCGAAGCCGGTGACGTCGTGCCAGGTGCCGGCGATGTCGATGCCGGCGTTGGCGAGGAGCGTAAGCAGAAGCGAGCGGATGAAATTCATCGCGATCGCGAGCGGTCCGGCGAGGGCGATGAGCGTGGCGCGCGCCCAGGGGGCGCGGACGAGCATGGCGGAAAAGACCAAGCCGGCGAAGAGGCAGGAGATCAGGCTGCGCACGCCGCTGCAGGCGTCTTCGACACCGACGGAGGTGGTGGCGAGATCGATGATGTTGCCATGACGCGTGGCGGCGATGCCGAGGAGGTGGAGCGCGCGGAGGACGTTTTCGGTGACCCAGAGTTGGAGACCGAGGGTGAGGCGCGTGTAGGTGCCGGGCGGAATGGGGGCACTGAACAGCCAGACGAGGAGCGAGACGATCGCGGGCCAGTTGAACGGAATCAGGCGAAGCGATGAGCTCGCGAAGATCAGGAGAACGGAGCCGAGCAGAAGGGTCGTGGCGCCGGTAAGGCAGGCGGCGACGAGTTCGTGGGACCAGTTGACGACGGCGGTGTAGAGGCCGCCCATGGTGAGGGTGAGCAGGCCGAGGCCGAAGAGCGCGAACGCGGAGAGTTGGAGCGGAACGGATGACGGCAACCAGCGCGGCGCGCCGGAGCGGGCATCGCGGAGGAGCAGAAGGAAAATGAGCGGGGTGAGGTAGCCGTGGGAAAGATCGGGATTTTCGCGCCAGTGCGGAAACAGGAGCGCGGTGGTGGCGACGACGCAGAGGGCGGCGGCGGCGAGATTGAAGCGGGCGAGAAGAGGCAGCGAGCCGGGAGACGCGACGGCGGCGGACGCGAGGAGGGAAGTCGCGGCGGGCGAAGCGACGGGATCGACGCCGGAAGAATTCATGGCGTGCCGCCGGTGTATTGGATGCGCGGGCCGGGGAAGCGCTCGAGCAGGGCGTAGTTGACCTCGAGCGGAACGGGCAGGGCCGGGAGGATCGCGGTGACGCGCGTGAGCGGGGTGTCGCCGCGGAAGAACGCGCCGGCGAGGCCGAGGGTGAACTTGCTGCCGTCGCCGTGCTTCGCGAGGAAGGACGCGATCAGGTGCATCTTGGCATTGTCGCGCGCGACGCCGGCGGCGCAATAGAGGGCGAGGAAGGCGTCGAGGGTGTCGTCGTCGAGCGCGATTTGTTCGCGGGAGAATTTGGAGAAGACCTGTTCGAGGATTTGCGGATGGGGATGGCGGATGAGATGGGCGGCAAGCAGTGCGACGACGCTCGGGTTGAGTCGATTGGCGATGAGGACGGAGACGAGACGCTGGCGGGATTGTTGAGCGCCCATGCGGGCATAGAGGTCGAGGAGCAGTGTGACGCGCGCGACGTCATCGAGCCGGGCGGAGTATTGCGCGACGAAGTCGGAGGCGGCGATGCCTTCGCCGAGCGCGGAGAGTTCGTTGACCTGGTAGAAGAGAGCGAAAGGAGGAGCGTCGGACCAAGGGCGGTTGAGCGTGGCGCGGGCGGCATCGCGACGATTTTCGCGGAGAAGGAGTTCGGTTTCGAGGACGAGCCGCCAGCGCTGGGCGGCGGGTTCGGAGGAGGTGAGAAGATCGCGCAGGGCGGTGTCGGTGTTGAGCTGGCGCGAGGCGAAGATCAGGGCGCGCAACCAGACGCCGCCGCGAGATTCGTCCTTCAGGACCTGTTGCGAGGCGAAATCGACGATGGTCGGAAAGTCGCCGCGGGCGAGCAGGGCGCGGAACCAGGCTTCGCTGACGGCGGGAGCTTGGGCGGGGTGGGTTTCCAGGAGGCGCCGATAGATCTGGTCGGCGCGGCCGGGCTGACCGAACTGGAGTTTTTGCGCGAGAGTGAAGGCGATGTCGAAATTGTTGGGATCGAATTCGTAGGCGTTGGTGAGATAGAGCATGCCCTCGGCGGTGCGACCGGCGGTGAAGGCGCGGTTGGCGCGCTCCATGAAAAACCAGCCGCGAACCTCGGTGACGCGGTGCCATTTTCCGGGCCAGATGAGATGGCCGATGTTGATCGGATAGCCGACGGAGCGAAGGAAAGCGAAGATGGCGATCGCGCCCGCGAGGTAGATCGAAAGGGCGGTGCCGCCGTAGATCGCGAAGGCGCGGCCCCAGAACGGGCGGACGTGTTCGGTGTCGACGGAGCAGCGAAGGCCGTCGGGGGTTTGGACGAGGAGCGGGCAGACGCGGCGGAAGCGCGCGGGTTTATCCCAAGAGAGGCAGGCGTCGCAGGCGGTTTGGTAGGCGCGACCGGAATCGCTGGGGCTTTGGCAGGGGCAAGATGATTGGCCGCGACGGAGCTGGAACAGGGATTTGCGGATGTTCCAGTAGAGGAGGCCCCAAGCGAGGCGGAGGAGGTCGGCGAGGCGGCCTATCACAGCCGGATAACATTAGCCGGGGGATTTCCCCTAGCAACGGGATTTCTCCGGTATGTAAGAGGACGTGAATCTTCCGCCAAAAATATGCGTCGAGCCGCCCGTTCCCATGAAACCGACCAAACAAATTCTCTTCCTTGCGGCAGCCTTCATGGCTGTAGCGGCGGCCGCGCGGGCGGCGGTGGAGGTTGGCGCTCCGGCGCCCGACTTCTCGGTGACGGACATCCAGGGCAAGACGCACACGCTTTCGGATTACAAAGGAAAGACGGTGGTGCTCGAGTGGGTGAATCCCGAATGCCCCATCGTCGGCAAGCACTACAACAGCGGCAACATGCAGAACCTGCAGAAGTCGGCGACGAGCGATGGTGTCGTTTGGATTGCGATCAACTCCGGCGCGAAAGGCGATCAGAGTGATTACGACGAGGCGCGGGCGGCCGCCTGGTTGAAGAAACACAATGCGGCGGCGACGGCGTATGTGCGCGATCAGAGCGGCAAAATCGGCAAGCTGTATGGCGCGAAGACGACGCCGCACATGTATGTGATCGATGGGAACGGCACGCTGGTTTACAACGGCGCGATCGACAGCATCCGATCGGGAAATCCGAACGATATTCCGAAAGCGGAGAATTATGTCGCGGCGGCGTTGAAGGCCGTGAAGGAAGGCAAGGCGGTCGCGAAGGCGACGACGCAGCCGTATGGCTGCAATGTGAAGTATTGATTTTGCGGATTCGCCCGAGCCGGCGTCAGCGGGTTCGGGCGGCCTGGGCGGCGCGGGTGATGGCACATGGGTTGGTGCGATCGCCCGCGCCGTTGTTTTGTGGACGGGGGTGGGAACGTGGCTGGGAGGGGAGGGTCGAGGCGGTGGGCGTGTCGGCGCCCGCTTTGTTTTTATGAACGCTGAAATCGTGGGCGGTTGTTTGTGCGGAGGGGTCCGGTATCGCGTGGAGGAAGAGCCGCGGAACCTGTGCGATTGTCACTGCGAGGATTGTCGGCGAAGCGCCGGGGCGCCGTATGTGACGTGGGGAACGGTGAAGCGCGAGGCGTTGCGGGTGACGGCGGGGAGCGTGCGAGAAGTGCCGCATGCTGGACGCGTGCGGAGTTTCGCGGCGTGTTGTGGGACGCATCTGTTTTTCGAGGACAGCGAGGATGCGCCGACGGTGGATTTCACGATCGCGTCGCTGGACGATCCGCGACCGTTTGCGCCGGACCGGGCGATCTGGCTCGAGGACCGGCTGCCGTGGGTGAAGCTGGACGAGCGGCTGCCGGGGTATCGGCAGAGCAGCAAGATTTAGCGACTACACTTTCACCGCGAAGAGTTCGGGGTGCATGGTGCCCTCGGCGACCTTGTTGACGGTGCCGGTCATCATGATCGAGAAGTCGGGGGAGATCTCGATGCCGATTTTTCCGCCAGGCATGTGAACGGTGACGGAGGCGTCGACGAGGCCGAGCTTGTGCGCAACGGCGGCGGCGGCGCTGGAGGAGCTGCCCGAGGCGAGGGTGTAGCCGGCGCCACGCTCCCAGATCTCGATCTGGATGTTGGCGCGGTCGAGGACGCGGAGGAACTGGACGTTGGTTTTGCGCGGGAAATTCGGATGCGTTTCGAGATGCGGGCCGTATTTGTGCGCGAGCTCGGAGGAGATTTCGGTGAGCGGGAGAACGCAGTGAGGGTTGCCGATGGTGGCGGCGCAGTAGGTGAACTCGCGATCGAGGATGGTGATCTTTTCGTTGAGGACCTCGCGCGCGGGCGTGGCGGGGTTTACTGGGATCTTCGTGCTGTCGAAACTGACTTGGCCCATCGCGACGGTGATGAGGCGGCCGTCGTCTTTGATGACGGATTGGACGTGTCCGCCGGGCGTCTCGATCGTGAAAGACGGGTTCTTGATGAGCTTTTGGTCGTAGAGGTAGCGCGAGAAGATGCGGAGCCCGTTGCCGGATTTTTCGGCTTCGGAACCGTCGGGATTGAAGATGCGCAGGCCGAACTCGCTTTGCCGCGACGGCAGCGGGCCCCAGAGAATACCGTCGGAGCCGACGCCGAAGTTGCGGTGGCAGACGACGCGGATCTGGTCGACGGTGGGCGCCGGATTCCAGGAGGGGAAGTCGCAGGGATCGCAGACGATGTAGTCGTTACCGAGGGCGTGGTATTTGTGGAAGCGCATGGAAAAAGACGGAAAGAGCGGGAAAGTTGCCCGCGGAAAACACGGAAGACACGGAAAATTTGTGGGCCAGCGAAACACGCGGACGGAGCGAAAAGGCGTGGGTGTTTCGCGTGGTCGGCGTGTTTAGCGGGAGAGGAGAAAGGCGAAGGCTTCGCGGAAGGCTTGTCTGCCGTTGGTTTCGATGTTGCGGCCGTGGCCGACGAGGATGCGGTCGAAGTCCCAGGCGAGAATGTGTTCGAGCGAGGCGCGGACGGCGGCGCGGTTTTTCATCTGGCTCCGGCAGAAACGCGAGGGCGCGAAACGATTCCAGCAGCCGTTGAGGCGCATGAGGAAGGCGGTGAGCCAGTGCGTGCCGGGACCGAAATTGAAGGCGAGGTCGGCGAGGATGAGCGTTCGGCTGGCGCGATGAAAGAAGACGACTTCGTTGAGGCGCGGCATGCCGGCGACGAGATGTTGGTCGATCGCGCCGCGCCATTCGGGAGGAGCGATGTTGCCGAGCGGGTCGGGGACGAAACGGATGTCGCGGCGGTCGGCGGCGAGGCCGGGGGCGGCGTGAAAATCGGCGTGCGGGTATTCGGCTTGGAATTCGCGCAGGCACTCGTCGTGGAAACGATTGGGGCCGACGACGTCGGCGACCTCGCCGAGTTGCCAGACGGCGTGGCGGAGGGCGGGAGTCCACGGAATGGGCGAGTGAACCCAAAGGCCGCCGGAAGGTTCACGGATGACGACGAGCCGACGGTTTATCCAGATTCCGAATACGCGATAAGGGACGGAATGGACGTGGAGGTCGGGGTGGAGGGCGGTGAGCATGCGGACAAAAAGCGCGGTGGGGCACCGCGCCTCCAATGCTGGTGGCGAGGGTCCTCAACTCGCGGCGGCGAGGGAGGGAGGCGTGTAACCGAAGAGGCGGCGCTTCTTGATGGCGGCGACGACGGACGGCGGGGCCATTTGCTCCCAGGAGGCGTCGTTTTCCTTGATGCGGCGAAGGACGTCGCGGGAGAAGATGTGCAGGATGCTCGTATCGAAACCCACGATACACTCGATGTAGTGATTTTCGAGGAGGTGATTGTAGAGGTTGCGCAGGTGGTCGACGACCTGGACGTTCTTCGCGGTGATGAGGACGGAGGTGGCGAAGGAGTTGGTGGAGGTCGAGGGGGCGCCGGTGGCCTGGCCGGTGCCGAGGTAGTGGCCGTAGGCGTCCTGGCGCATCGGGTAGATGTAGAGTTTGACCGAATGGCGGAAGAGCCGGCCGAAGGATTCGAGGATGCCGCCTTCGAGGTTCTCGTAGTATTTCTCGTTGAAGATCTCGAGGAGGTTGTTGATGCCCATCGCGACGCCGATCATCTCCTTCGTGTAGCGGCGGAAATAGGACGTGAGGCGGAAGTATTCGGAGTAGTTGGAGATGAGGACGGTGAAGCCGAGGTCGCTGAGGAGATCGACGCGCGAGAGGAAGTCCTGGGCGTCGATCGAGCCGGCGGCGAGGAGGTTGTTCATCGTGATCTCCATGAGGACGACGACGTCCTTGCCCTTCACGAGCGGTTCCTGGACGAACTGCGCGGTGGCGCAGTTGAGCATGTCGACGTTGACGTGCGTGACGGGACGGAAGGAGCCGCGTTCGACGAGGATGGCTTTCTTGTAGAGGACTTCGGACGGCTGAAGGACATCGCCATTGGGGCCGAACATCACGGCGTTGGTGAGGCCGAGTTGGACGAGGTAAAGGGAGATGAGGCGGTTATCGACGTGTTTGAAGGCGGGGCCGCTCATTGTGAGCATGTCGACCTCGATGCGGTCGTAGCTCAGGTGGTCCATGAGGGAGCCGGCGAGTTTCTTGGGGTCGTCGCGGTAGTAGAAGGCGCCGTAGATGAGGTTGGTGCCGACGATGCCGAGGGCTTCCTGCTGGAGGACGTTTTCTTTGTCCCACATGCGGACGTGGACGACGATCTCGCTCGGCGGGCCGCCGGGCTCGGTCTGGAAGCGGATGCCCATCCAGCCGTGGGCTTCGTTGGTGCCTTTGTAATTTCGGGCGGCAACGGTGTCGGCGAAAACGAAGAAGGTGGTGCGGTCGCCGCGGGACGGCGCGAGGCGTTCGAGGAGGAGTTGATACTCGTGATCGAGCATCAGGTTGAGACGTTCGCGCGAGACGTAGCGCGGGGCTTTGCCGTAGATGGCATCGCTAAACGTCATGTCGTAGGCGGAGATGGTCTTGGCGACGGTGCCGGACGCACCGCCGGCTTGGAAAAAGATGCGGGCGACTTCCTGGCCGGCGCCGATCTCGGCGAACGTGCCGTATTTGTGCTCGTCGAGATTGATGGTGAGCGCCTTTCGGTTGGTCGTGAGAAGGTCTTTCTGCTCGGTCGTCGGCATGGAGGTGGAGTATGGGAGGGAGGGAGGAACGGGCAAGCTTGGTGGGGACGCGGACGTGCGCGGAGGGAGGAGGCGCGAGTGAACTCGTGACCTAAAGGATCACTCGCTCACCCCGACTTGTCGGGGCAGGCTGCTCGCAGCCACGTCGCGCGGAGGTGTTTCGACTGGAGGAACAGGGGAAACGGCGTAGCGTCGCGTCTACGCATGAAAAATTTCTTCACGTCGATGCTCGGAGCGCTGGTGGCGCTGATCATCTTCACGGTGGGCGGAGCGGTTTTGTTTATCGGGTTTATTGCGGCGCTCGCGGCGATGGGAAACAAGGCGGCGCCGGCGGTGGCGAGCGGGTCGTATTTGGTGCTCGATCTTTCGTCGGCGATCACGGATGCGCCGCCGGTTTTCGATTTTCGGTTGAGCGCGGACCGCACGTCGACGCTGCAGTTGCGGACGGTGACGCGGACGCTGCGGGCGGCGGCGACGGATGACCGGATCGCGGGCGTGTTCATCAAAGGAGATATTCCACCCGCAGGATTTGGGCCGGGTTATGCGACGTTGAAGGAAGTGCGCGCGGCGCTGCAGCGGTTCAAGGAGTCGGGGAAGCCGGTGAAGGCGTATCTCACGTATGCGACGACGAAGAACTACTACCTCGCGTCGGTGGCGGACGAACTGACGATCGATCCGTATGGGCTGATCCTGATGCCGGGGCTGTCGACGCAGCCGATGTTTTTGGCGAATGCGTTCGAGAAATACGGCATCGGCGTGCAGGTGACGCGCGTGGGGAAATACAAGTCGGCGATCGAGCCGTTTACGCGGGAGAACATGAGTCCGGAGAGTCGCGAGCAGATGCAGAAGCTCCTGGACGATGTTTGGACGGATTTGCTGGCCGACATGGCGGAATCGCGACAGCTCGACGTGACGAGCGTGCAGGCGGCGGTGGACAGCGAAGGGATCATTCACCCGCAGGCGGCGCTCGACGCGAAGCTGGTGGATCGCGTGGCGTATCGCGACGAGGTGATCGCGAGCATGCGCGAGATCGCGGGCGACAGCGACGATGGGGAGACATTCAAGCAGATCACGATCGCGGATTATTCAAAGATCGCGAAGGACGTGTTGCCGGCGCCGACGAAGATCGAAGGTCAGGAGCTGTCGGGATCGGGACGAATCGCGGTCGTGTATGCGGAAGGCGATCTCGTGGATGGCGAAGGCTTGGAGCCGGGCGAGATCGGCGGAACGCGATTTGCGCGGGAGCTGCGGCGGCTGCGCGAGGACGATGACGTGAAGGCGATCGTGTTGCGCGTGAACAGTCCCGGAGGAACGGCGTCGTCGTCGGAAGCGATTCAACGCGAAGTGCGGCTGGCGACGGAGGTGAAGCCGGTGATCGTTTCGATGGGCTCGTATGCGGCGTCGGGCGGATACTGGATTTCGGCGTATGGCGATCGGATTTTCGCGGAGCCGACGACGATCACGGGATCGATCGGGGTGTTCGGCGTGCAGTTCGACGTGCAGAAGCTGGCGAACGATTTCGGGCTGACGTTCGACGTGGTGAAGACGGGGAAGCTCGCGGACATGTTGACGATCACGCGGCCGAAAACGCCGGAGGAGATGGCGGTGTTTCAGCGGTTGGTGGACCGGATTTATGGAGAGTTCATCGACCGCGTGGTGGATGGGCGCGGGCTCGATCGGGAATTTGTCGAGGAGATTGCGCAGGGCCGGGTGTGGTCGGGGCTGGAGGCGAAGAACCTCGGGCTGGTGGACGAAATCGGCGGGCTGGAGGCGGCGATCAAGTATGCGGCGGGCGCGGCCGGGCTGAAGAGCTACCGGCTCGTGGAGTATCCGCGAAAGAAGGAGTTCGCGGAGGCGTTGCAGGAGGCGTTGGAGCGTTACGTGCCGAACAGCGCGCGCGCGCCGGGGATCGCGGGCCAGGTGGCGCAGCGGCTGGAGGAGGAGTTGAAAGTGCTGCGGGCGTTCAACGATGCGCGGGGATTGTATGCGCGTTTGCCGCTTAATTTGAACGTGCAGTAAACAGGCGGAGAGACGATTTCATCATCATGTCCAATCATACCCTTTCGAGAGACGTGCCGGCGACGGTGATTCCGGCGGGAGATCGCGTGACGCTGACGGCGGGCACGGAGGTGTTCATCATGCAGACGCTGGGCGGAAACGTGACGGTGCGGACGGACCGCGGGCTGTTTCGTATCGCAAATGCGGATGCGGATGCGATCGCGGGCTATGTGCCGGCGGCGGAAGCGCAGGCGCAGGCGACGGCGGGAGAGTTCAGCGAGAAAGCGGTCTGGGACGTGTTGAAGACGTGTTTCGATCCGGAGATCCCGGTGAACATCGTCGATCTGGGACTTGTGTATGATCTCGCGAGCGAGAAGACGGAGAGCGGCGGGTATCGCGTCGATGTGAAGATGACGCTGACGGCGCCGGGCTGCGGAATGGGGCCGGTGATCGCGGAGGATGCGCGGCAGAAGATTGCGACCTTGCCGCAAGTGGAAGAGGCGAAGGTGCACATCGTGTGGGATCCGGTGTGGAACCCGCAGATGATTTCGCAGGAAGGGCGGCTGGCGTTGGGCTTGGAGTGAGAAGGGCGCGGGACGCCTCGGAAAGGCGTCCCTCACCGTTCCCCTTACGCGGTGATGGTTTCGAGGGAGCAGCCGTCGGCGGCGGGAGATTCGCAGTTGGGGCGGGCGATCACGCCGGGGTAGGGTTCGGGAGCGAAGGGGCGGGCGGGGTCGGCGAGGAGGTGGCGGTCGCAGATCTCAAAGAGCTGAGATTCGGACGAGGCGCGGCGCATGTCGTGGAGGAAGGCGCCGGTGGGATCGACGGACTGGCCAACGAAGTTGAGGTATTTCTTCATCTTGTTGACGTGAAAACGCTCGGGGATGCCGGGCGTCTGGGTCTCGCGATAGAGGTGTTCGATGTAGTCGCGGACGTCGGCGAGCGTGGGCGCGAAGACGGGTGCGCCGGAGAATTGTTCGCGGCACTGGCGGAAGATCCACGGATTGCGGATCGCGTGACGGCCGATCATGACGCCGGCGGCGCGGGTTTGGGCGAGGACGGCGGCGGCGCGCGGGGAGGAGAGGATGTTGCCGTTGGCGAGGACGGGACACCGGACGCGTTCGACGGCGCGGGCGATGAAGTCGTAGTGGACCTCGCTGCGATACATTTCCTTGACGGTGCGGCCGTGAACGCTGAGGAGGTCGACGCGGTGGGCGTCGACGAGATCGAGGAGGCGTTCGAACGGTGACGTATCGTCGAAACCGATACGGACCTTCACGGTGAAGAGGCCGGGGACGGCGGCGCGGAGCGTGCCGAGGATGCGATCGACGTGATCGAGATCGCGGAGGAGGCCGCCGCCGACGTTTTTCTTGTAAACCTTGGGAGCGGGGCAGCCGAGGTTGAGGTCGATGCCGGCGATGGGGTGCGGGAGAAGTTCGGCGACGGTGCGAGAGAGGTGATGCAGGTCTTCGCCGATGAGCTGGGCGAAGACGGGGCGGCCGGTGGTGTTTTCGTCGATCGAGCGAAGGATGTGTTTCTCGGGGCGCGACTGCGCGTGGACGCGGAGAAACTCGGTGAAGAAATAGTCGGGTGCGCCGTAGTGCGCGATGACGCGCATGAAGGCGAGATCAGTCACGTCCTGCATCGGCGCGAGCGCGGTGAGCGGCTGGCCGGGGACGAGAGGTGCGGGAAGGGAAGGCATGAAAGGCGCGGCGCCGACGGCTCGCTGGCGCTCGCCGCTACGGTGGCGGAGGGATCAGGGCTGATCTTCTTCGTCGGATTCCTCGGCTTGTTGCTGGCGGACGCGGTCGAGGATTTCGGTCATGTCCTCGGTGGAATCGAGGACGGAGCGAGCGACGAAGATCGGGCGTTTTTGTTGGAGGGCGAGGACGATGGAGTCGCTCGGGCGGGCGTCGATCTCGACGATTTTTTTGCCGAGCTCGTTTTCCATGCGGAGCAGGATGCGGGCGAAGAAGGTGCCTTCGCGGGCGTCGTTGACGAGGATGTGATCGAGCTGGGCGCCGAGTCCGAGGAAGATGCTGCCGATGAGATCGTGCGTGAGCGGGCGGTCTTTTTTGACGCCGTTGAGGGTCATCTGGATGGCGTTGCCGACGGAGTGGTCGACGTAGATGACGAAGGTTTTCTCGTCGTTTCCGAGGAATACGGCACAGCCGTTGGCGGTGGGCATCACGCCTTTGACGGAAACCGGGACGGCATCGTTCTGCATGAGGAAGAGATGGGCGCGAGGGGGCGAAAGCGCAAGTCGGCGGGCCGGGTGAGGAGGGTGGCCAAACGACTCGCAGTTGCTTGCCGTTATGACCACGCGCTCCCTCCGAACTTGTCGGGGCAGGCTGCGCGCAGCCACGAGGAGCGGGAATTTCTATTCGAAGCCGAGGAGGTGGATGCCCCAGGTTTTGGCTTGGGCAAGGACGGCGGGGCGATCGATGACGATGACGCGATTGGTTTCGAGGGCGGCGGCGGCGAGACCGGCTTCGCGCATGACTTCGAGGGTGCGGAGGCCGAAGCAAGGGACGTCGAAGCGATAGTCTTGGTTCGCTTTGACGGTTTTCACGAAGAGCGCGCCGTCGGTTTTGAAGCCGCCGGCGCGGCGGAGCATTTCGTCGGTGCCCTCGTAGGCTTCGACGGCGAGAACGGTGCCTTTGCGAACGACGCAGCCCTGGCCGATGTCGAGGCGGGCGCATTCGCGGGCGATGTGAATGCCGTGATCGATGTAGTCCTGTTCGATCGGGAAGGAGCGGCCGGTCATGCAGCCCGCGGTGGCGAGTTGATCATCGAGGAAGGCACGGGCGTCGAGGAGCGTGATGCCGAGCGCTTCGATTTCGGCGGCGATGGCGCCGAAGATGGTTTCGGCGTTGCGGCGTTTGAGCGAGGCGAGAATACGGATGGCTTTGAGGTCGGGATGAAGACCTTTGAAGAGACGGCGCGGCGAGATTTGTCCGGCCATGAGCGCGTAGCCGGCGTCGAACTCGCGGAGGGTTTTGAGCATCTTGCCGAGCTGGCCGACGAGGAGCGTGCGGCGGTCGGAGTCGGGAAAGCTGGCGATAAGATCGGGACGCGTTTCCTCGTCGAAGGCGATGAGTTTGACGGTGATGCCGGCGCGACGGGCGGCGTTGGCGACGAGTTGCGGATAGAGGCCTTGGCCGGCGATCAGGGCGAGCGGACGGCGCGAGTCGAAATTCGGCGGAAGGAACGCGGAGAGCACGGAGCAAAAAGTTGGAAGACTGAAAGGCTGAAAAGTGAAAATTGGCGAGCCGTGTTCGCGAAGGGTGGAGTTGAAGGTGCAAAAAAAGCGGCGGGGGTGAGCCGCCGCGGAAAGTGCGAGCGCGAGGAGACGGACGGTTGGGGATAACCGTTCCTGCCTTCCTCAGCTTTGGGAGCCGTAGTATTTTTTGTAGCTCCGGTAGTAGCGGTAGTTGGAGTAATACTCGATGCGGCGCGGGGAGAGGCCGTTGAGGACGACGCCGAGGACCTCGTTCTTCCCGTTGCGAAGCGCCTTCATGTAGAGGCGAATGTGTTTACGGAAGGCGCGGTTGAAGCGGCAGACGTAGATGACCTCGTCGGTGCGCTCGGCGATCAGCAAGCTGTCGGTGACGGCGCCGAGCGGCGGGGAGTCGATCATGACGAGATCGTATTCGCGCTTCAGTTTTTCGAGGAGTTGGGAGAAGAGCGGATTTTCGAGAACCTCGGTGGGGGTCTTGGAGCGGCCGCCGGAGCAGAGAAGCGAGAGGTTGTCGTGGATCTTGATGATGCCGAGGGCGGGATTGGTGGAGAGCTCGCTGTCGAGCGGAGCACCGTTTTCGAACCAGGTGATGAGGCCGGTGGTGTTCTGCTGCTTGAAGTGGCGGTGCAGCATGGGGCGGCGAAGATCGCAATCGATGAGCAGTGTGTTCTTGCCGTGGCGGGCGAAGCTGCCGGCGAGGTTGCAGGAGATGAGGGTCTTGCCTTCGCCGGGAATGGTGGAGGTGACGAGGATCGATTTGGGGAAATCGAGCTTGGAGTGGATTTTGACGGAGCTGTAGACGCTGAGGAAGGCCTCGACGCCGGGCGCCTGTTTGTTGCCGACGAGGAGCGAGTATTTTTCGTCGTCCTTCATCGCCGAGAGGTCGGGGATGATGCCGAGGAGGTTGGCACCGATGAACGATTCGACGTCCCAGGCGCTCTTGATGCGGTCGTCGATGAAGCTGAGTCCGATGGCGACGCCGAAGAAGACGAGGACGCCGACGCCGACGCAGCTACGGATGATGGCGCGGATGTTGGGCGAGTAAGGGGCACCGGCGGGCACGGCCCGGTCGAGCAGGTGGAGGGGAATTTTTTCCAGGTTCTTCGTGGTGGTCGTTTGGGCGAGGCGGTCGAGGATCTGGAGGTAGTTGGACTTGGCGATCTGGGCGTTGCTTTCGAGAGAGCGGAACTCGATGGAGATGTCGCGGAGTTCGAGGGACTCCTTTTCGGCTTTGGCGAATTCGATCTCGAGGGATTTCTCGGCTTCGCGGGCCTCGTTGAGGCGGGTGGCGAGGTCGGCGATGGCGAGATCGATGGCCTTGGCGAGCTGTTCGCGCACGATCGCGATCTGGTTGGCCAGATCGACCATCTTGGGATGGCGCTCAAAGTAGCGTTCGGAGAGAACCACCTGGCTTTGGAGAAGGCCGGTGAGCTGGTTGTTCAGCGAAGGGACGGTGCCGTGATTGGCGATGTATTGGATTTCGACGAGGTTGCGGCCTTCGCGGCGGTAGGTGTCGACGAGGTTTTGCTGGTTCTCGAAATTGAGGCGGACGAGCTGGGCATTGGTGAGGGTGCCGCTGATGGTTTTGAGGCGATCGCCGACGATGTCCTTGGATTTGTCGAGCGAGACGAGGTTGTGCACCTTCATGTAGTCGTTGAGGCGCTGCTCGGCTTCCTCGGATTCCTTGCGGAGTTGTTCGGCGCGGGTCTTGAGGAATTCGACGGCGCTCTCGTTCACGCCGCCGACGCGTTCGATGAGGAAATTCATGAACTCGCGGACGTAGCGGTTGGCGACGAGCGCGGCGGCTTCGGGGTCGGGGTGGCGGGCGGTGATGCCGATGAGAAGGCTGTTGCGGGCGGGCTCGATGGAGACGGAGCCGAGCGCACCGGCGGCGGAGGGCGGCGGGGTGCCGGGCGGGAGGTCCTTGAGGTAGGGACGCTGGAGGATCTTCACCTCGTCGGGGGTGAAGGATTCGATGACGCGGCTGCGGAGGCGGCCGGAGTTGAGGATCTGGATGTTGGTGTTGAGTTCGATCTCGCTGCGGACGGCGGGATCGATGACGGCCTGGGAGGTGACGACGGTTTCGGGTTTTTCGAACTGCATCGTCGCGGTGCTGGCATACATCGGGGTCTCGCGGGCCTTGAAGTAGCCCATGGGCACGGCGACGAGGAGTGCGAGCGGGAGTGCGATCCAGAGGCGTTCGCGCAGGATGATGTAGTAGTCGCGCAGGGTGCGGCGTTCGACGACGGAATCTTCGTCGCGGGCGCCGGTGACGTGAGGGACCGGCTTCAAAGGGGGATCGGCGATCGGCATGGGATTAGATGATGCGCTCGGGCACGTAGACGACGTCGCCAGGTTCGAGAAGGACGGCGGAATTGTTGGGATTGCTGCTCTTGCGGCCGCGGATGAGCGAGTCGACATCGACGGTGATGGTGGTGCGCTTGCCGTCGGGAGAGGTGCGGGTGATGACGACGGCGCTGCCTTTGGCGATATCGGTGAGGCCGCCGGCTTTGGTGACGAGTTCGACGATGGAGTAGGTGGATTCGACGGGGAGGACGTAGCGGCCGGGGGCTTTGACTTGGCCTTCGATGGCGACGTCGCGGATGGCGTAGTCTTCGATGACGACCGAGACCTGGGGATTACGCAGGAAGCGGCCGTCGCGATAGGCCTTTTCGATGGCGCGCTGGGCTTCGGCGACGGTCATGCCGGCGACGCGAAGTTCGCCGACGAGTTTGAGATTGATGTTGCCGCGGGCGTCGATGCGAAGGATGTCGGTGAGGTCGTCTTCCTGAAAGATGGATACGCGGATCCGATCGGTGATGCTGAGCCGGTAGATGTAGTCAGGCTTTTCTTCGTGATCGGCGGTGCCGGACGACTGACCGAGGGCGGAGTGAACGGCGAGGGTCACGAAAACGAGCGAAAGAAGGCGGACAAGAAAGTGGAATGACGATTTCATGACGAACTGATCAATCAGTAGGTGGCGACGATCGTAAGAGAGAGGCTTTGGCGTTCGAAGACGGAGTTGGAGAGATTGGAAGTGTTGAACGTGTAGGAGTAGGCGAGGCTGGTGCGGATGTGCGTGGTGATCGCGGCACCGATGCTGGCGTTGAACTGGAACATGTAGTCGCGGCGGTTGATCGGGGCGGGCGCATCGGCTGCTTGGATTTCGCCCGCCTTGCCGAGATAGTTGCTAATGGTATAGCTCACGCCGGCGCTCGCGATGTATTTACTACTAAGGGAAAAGGTGGCGTTCAAGCCGGCACTCGCGCGATTGACGGAAATGTCGGTCGAGGTGGTGGAGAAATCCTGGGAGAGGTCCGCGTTGAACGTCATTTTGCGCGAATAGAGCCACTTGAGGGTGGTGCCGGAGGTGAAGGAGTGGAAGGCCTCGCTGCCGCCGAGCCGGGATTGGCTGTCGCGGCGCTGGATGCCGAAGCGGACGTTGCCGCTGAGTTTCGGAAGGATGCCGCCGCTGGCACCGACGGTGACGCTCTGATCCCAGGCGGTGGTGTTGCGGGAGGTCTCGCTCAGGGTGACGGTGTAGCCGCCGTTGAGGTCGAGCTTGGAGGAGTAGACGTAGTTGATCGCGATGGAATCGGAGTAGGTCCAGAGATTGCTGAATTCGTTGCTTTGATCGTAGATGCGGGTGTTGGCGCCGAAGGAATTCGTGAAGTAGTAGCGGTCGTTGACGGGGTAGCGAAGGTTGAGGTTGGTGCTGGTGTTCCAAGCCCGGGTGCGCTTTCCGGCGTCGGGGTCGGGCTGGCTTTCGCGCCCGCCGCTGAAGCCGAGGCTTCCGGTGGTGCGGCCGTAGCGTTTGCGGAAGGAGAGGGAGAATCTGGGGTCGGAGAAATCCTGGCCTTTGACGTCGGTGAAGCGGCCGGCGGAGGCGCTGACGTTGGCGGCGACGCTGATGAGCCCGGCGTTGCGCGTGTAGTCGGCGGAGACGGAGAGCGACTGCGTGGCCGAGCTCGTGCCGGACCGGCGGGTGAAGACATTCGTGTCGAGGCCGATGGAGTAGGAGGCAGTCACGAAAACCAGGTCTTTACCTTCGTTGAAGTTCAGGAGTGCGCGGGCCTGCGGGATCACTACGGAGGAGACAAGGAGGCAGCCGATGATGCGGGCGCAGAGGGTCATCGAGGCATGTTGCTAGGATACCCGCGGGGATCGTTAGCTACTATCACCGTCGCCATTCGCATTGCTCGTCGTTTGATGCGAATCCGGTGTGGCCGGAACGGTGGGGCGAGGCTCGACCGTGGGAGAGCCACCGATCCCGCTGCTGCCGCTGCCAGGAGTGCCCGCACCGGGATCGGTCGGGACAAAGATGGTGCCGGCTTGGGCGTTCTGAGCCGCCTCGAGGCTGGCGGTGAGGTCGGCAACTTCGTTGGGGTCGAATTGGGTGATGATGATGGAGGTGGAGCTGTTTCCGTCGCCGCCACCGCCGGGGCCGGCGGTCGTCGTCGTGCCAGGAGCACCGGAGCCGCCGGTTGTCGACGTGGAGGTTTGAGCGATGTTGGGGGTGGAGCCGCCGGTCGATCCCGCGCCGGCGGCGGGCCCGGACTGGGCGATGTTTGAGCTTGCGGAGCTTCCCTGTTGGAAGGCGCTGTTGGAAGTCTGGCTGATCTGGCCGACTTGTTGGGTGATTTGGGAAGCGAGGACGCCCGATTGAATCGCCGCGGACTGAATGGAAGAGACGGGCTGATTGGTGGCGGCGGCGAGACCTTGGTTGACGGCTGCGGCTTGGTCCGGCGCAGCTTGGGAAACGGCGGCGGAGATGAGGCCGGCAGCCTGGGTGTTGGCGGCGGGCGAGGCGGTAGGATTGGCCTGCACCAGAAGCTGCATGACGGCCGTGGCGACTTCCTGCGCCTGGGGCGGAACAACGACGGTGACGGCGGAGGCGAGCGTGGCGGCCGTTTGTGCGACCACTTGGGGACTCGCTTCCGCGAACGTCTGTGTCTGGGTGAGGGTGCGCATCATCGTAGCCGCGACGGGCACGGCCTGATCGGGCGCGGCGCGGGTGACGGCGGAGGCGATGGTCGACGCGGCTTGGGCGTTGACGAGCGGAGGGGTCAACGGCGCGGATTGCGCGAGCGCCTGCATGACGGCGGCGGCGACGGGTGCGGCTTGGTTGGGGACCGAGGAGGTCACCGCAGCGGCCAAAGCGGAGGCGTTCTGGACGGTGGCGGGGGTGACGTTGCCGAGCGAATCGGTTTGGACGAATGTTTGCGTGACGGCCGAGGCAATCTGTGCGGCCTGGCCGGGGGCGGACTGGGCGCTGGCGGCGGCGATAGAAACGGCTTGGTCGGGCGCGGCGAGCGCGGCGGACGTAGCGATGGCCGCGGCTTGGTCGGGCGCGGCGGCGGCGATGGCGCCCGTGACGGACGCAGCGGCGGCGGGGGCGATAGTGGCCGTGGCCGAGGAGGGCCAGGTGACGGCGGTGACAACTTGGGAAGCGATCGCGGTCGCTTCGGCGGGCAGCGCGGCGCTGGCGGTGTTGGCGACCTTGGTGATCAAATCGCTGGCCGAGGTGGGCGGAAGACCGCCGACGTTGTTTTGGACGACGTTGGTGACGGTGTTGAGCGCGGTGCGGATGACGTCAACCAAGCCGACGTTGGTGGCAATCGCGGTGGCAAGAGAAATGGGAGGCTGTGGGGTCCCGCCGGCGGGGGTGATGCTGACGTTGCCGGCGGCGATGGCGTAGGAAGTGCCTTCGGGTGTGGTAAACGTGACGGTGTCGGCGGTGGTGGCGACGGTGAAGCCCTCGTCGTCTTCGATCGAAACGGCGAAGGACGTGCCCTTCGCGGAAGCAATGCCCTTCGGGGTGCGGACGCCGTAGTCGTTGATATCGATCTTGGCGGGATCGATCGTCGAGATGACGGTGCCGGCCTTGAGGCCGAGGAGGCCGGTTTGCTTCGTGACGACATTGCCGTCGCGGGTGATCGAAAGCTTTTCGATGTGAACGGTGGTGTTGGGCCGAAGCGTGGCGATCGTGCCTTCGAAGGGTTGAAGGTGGAGTTCGCCGGCGCCGTCGGTGATGAGGATGCTGCCGACGGGGAGTTTGGCGCCGTCGGAGACGGGGACCGCGGGGCTGTCGGCGGAGCGTTTCATGCGCGCGCCGCCGGTGAGGCGAAGGACAGTGGCCTCGGTTTCGGCGGTGATCGGATTGCCGGTGAGGACGGGCTTCGGTTCGGTGGATGCGAGCGCCGTCGCACCGGCGGCGGAAGCGGCCTCGGTGTCAGTCTCGGACTCGGGACTTGCTTCGTCGGAAAGGACGAGGCCGCCTTCCGTGCCGCCGCCCACGGTGTATTTCACGAACGCTTCCTGGCCGGTGACGAGACGCTTGCCGATGGAGACGAAGGTGCCGTCGGGATTGCGGACGTTGACGGTGGCGTTGCCCGAGATCATCGCGACGTGCGTCTGCTTTTCGTCGGCTTCGATCAGGATTTTTTCGCCGCGGATGCCGACGGCGGCGTGCGTGGTCTTGTAGACCATCGTGGTGCCGCTGAGGAGGCGGGGCGTGCTGATGACGACGCGGCCGGTCGAGAGTGCGACCAGCGTGGAGGAGTTTGACGGCTCGACTTTGAGGTTGTTGTTGGGCGCGAAGAATTCCTGGTCGAACTTTTCGATTTCGAAGCGGGTGTTTTCGTCGGTGTAAACGCCGGTGCCGTTGGAGAAGACGAGGGTGACGTTGGCGTCCTCCTTGGTCTCGATGACGGTGCCACGCGCGAGGATGGTGTCGCCCTTCTTGAGGTTGAAGATGCGGCCGTCGCTGATACACATCACCTCGCCCTCGACGCTGCTCACGAAGAACTTCCCGAGCAGGTTGTTTTGTCGGCTGGTGATCGCGGCGTGAGCGCCCGCGGCGGAAAACAGCACCAAAACCAGCGTGAAAAAAGTAAGCGCAGGCGAGTGCTTCATAATGGACGGGAGAGTTGAGGTGGAAGACGACCGGGTTTCTAGGGTGTAATACCTAGAGACCTGCACTTCCGATGCAACTCAATTCTCGACGACCAAATTAAGGATTTTCCCTGGGACGTAGACGACGCGCTTCAAGGCCTTCCCGGTGACAAAGGGCGCGACCTTCGGGTGGGCTGAGGCGAGCGCCACCGCTTCGGATTGCGGGAGGCTGGGGGCGACGAGGGCGTCGCCGCGGTGTTTGCCGTTTACTTGAAATACGAGCTTTACCTCTGAGGTCGCCAGCTTGGCGGGATCGAATTTCGGCCACGGCGCGGATTGGATTGAAGGCGTCTGACCGAAACGTTCCCAGAGCTCTTCGGCCATGTGCGGAGCGAAGGGCGCGAGGAGTTGGAGGAAGGCGAGGATGGTGCGGCGGTTGACCGCCGGGGCGGCTTGGATCGCGTTGTTGAACTCCATCATCGCGGAAATCGCGGTGTTGAAGCGCAGGTTCTCGATGTCGTCGCCGACCTTCTGAATCGTTTTGTGAAGGAGTTTATCGACTTCGGGTGTGTCGGTCGCGGTCTCGGAAATCTTCGGGTGGATGCCGCCCTCGGGTCCGATGCAATTGCGCCAGACCTTTTGGAGGAAACGGTGCACGCCCTCGATGCCGCGGGGATTCCACGGCTTCATCGCCTCGAGCGGGCCGAGGAACATGAGGTAGAGGCGAAGCGTGTCGGCGCCGTGAGAGGCGATGACGGTGTCGGGGCTGACGACATTGCCGCGGCTCTTGGACATCTTTTCGCCGTCTTCGCCGAGGATGATGCCTTGGTGGAACAGCTTCTTAAATGGCTCGTGTTGGGGCACGACACCGAGGTCGAAGAGGACCTTGTGCCAGAAACGCGCATAGAGCAGGTGGAGCACGGCGTGCTCGGCGCCGCCGACGTAGAGATCGGGCGTGCCCCAGTAGTTCAGCGATTCGGGTGAGGCGAAGGCGCTGTCGTTTTTCGGATCGAGGAAACGCAGGTAATACCAGCACGAGCCGGCCCATTGGGGCATCGTGTTGGTTTCACGACGTGCGCGGACCCAGGCGTCGCCGGCGGGACGTGGCTGCGAGGCGGGAACGGAGGCGCCGGTCTCGATGTTGAACCAGATCTCGAGCCAGTCGGTGACGTTGGCGAGCGGGCTCTCGCCGGTGCCGCTGGGGAGATAGGATTCGACGGTGGGAAGCTCGAGCGGAAGCGCGGACGCGGGCAGCGGGAGCGCGTAATGCGTGACGCCTTCGCTGGTGAACGTGACCGGCTTTTCGGGCACGTCGGCGGGGCGCGAGGCGAGGGCGCGTTGATAGTCGGCCTCGTTGACCCAGACGATCGGGAACGGCTCGCCCCAATAGCGTTGGCGGGAGAAGAGCCAGTCGCGGAGCTTGTAGTTGACGGTGGCCTGGCCGAGACCGCGCGCGGCGAGGTCGGCGGTGATACGCTTCTTCGCTTCGGTCCACTTGAGGTTGTCGTAGCCGGGCGAGTTGATGAGGTGGCCATCGCCGGTGTAGGGGAGCTTTTGCTCGCCGTCGTCGTTGGCGATGACGGGGATGATCGGCAGGTCGTATTGTTGCGCGAACTCGTAGTCGCGCTCGTCGTGCGCGGGCACGGCCATGATGGCGCCGGTGCCGTAGCCCATGAGGACGTAGTCGGCGACCCAGATGGGAACGCGCGCGCCGTTGACGGGATTGATCGCGTAGCTGCCGCTGAAGACGCCGGATTTATCCTTGGCGAGATCGGTGCGCTCGAGGTCGCTCTTGGCGGCGGCTTTCTTTTTGTAGGCTTCGACGGCGGCCTTGTGCTCGGGCGTGGTGAGGGCGTCGACGAGCGGGTGCTCGGGTGCGACCACCATGTAGGTGCAGCCGAAGAGCGTGTCGGGACGCGTGGTGAAAATCTTCAGTTGGCCGAGGGATTTGTTTTCGAGATCGAAGAGGATCTCGGCGCCCTCGGAGCGGCCGATCCACGCTTCCTGCATGCGCTTGGTGGAGTCGGGCCAGTCGACATCCTTCAGATCGGCGAGCAGGCGTTCGGCGTAGGCGGTGATGCGGAGAACCCACTGGCGGAGATTCCGACGCTCGACGGGGAAGCCGCCGACCTCGGATTTGCCGTCAACGACCTCTTCGTTGGCGAGAACGGTGCGGAGTTCGGGGCACCACCACACGGGGCGCTCGTCGACGTAGGCGAGACCGCGTTTGAAGAGTTGCAGGAAGATCCACTGCGTCCACCGGAAGTATTTCGGGTCGGTGGTGTCGATTTCGCGATCCCAGTCGTAGGAAAAGCCGAGGGCTTTGATCTGACGGCGGAAATTGACGATGTTGTTCTGCGTGTTGGTCGCGGGGTGCGTGCCGGTTTTGACGGCGTGCTGTTCCGCGGGGAGACCGAAGGCGTCCCAGCCGATCGGGTGGAGGACGTTGAAACCCTTGGCGCGCTTGTAGCGGGAAATGATGTCGGTGGCGGTGTAGCCTTCCGGATGGCCGATGTGGAGGCCGGCGCCCGACGGGTAGGGGAACATGTCGAGCACGTAGTATTTCGGCTTCGACGACGCGTTATCCGCTCGGGCGGAGCGGTTTTGCTCCCAGAAATTCTGCCAGTGCGGTTCGATTTCTTGGAAGTTGTAATCTTTGCTGGTGGTGGCCATTCGCGTGTGAACTCGCCACTGTGAAATCTTTCGCTGCACGGTCAATCTTCGCGCTGGGCGCGGCCATTTTAACCATCGTATCACCAGCGCGCGCGGCTTTGAGCCGCGGGTTCGAGCAGTTGTTGGACGCGGTGGTGCGGATCGACGTGCGCGAGCACGCGTTCGAGGCGGGGGCGCGGCGGTTTACGTCAGGGATCGGGTCGGGGGTGATTTTGTCGAAGGACGGCATCGTGCTGACCAACGCGCACGTGGCGTCGCCGCGGGCGGTGGAAGTGCAAGTGACCCTCGCGAATCTCGAGCGGGTGAATGCGAAGCTCGTGGGCTGGGACCATTGGACGGATCTGGCGGTGCTGCGGCTGGATTTGGAGGAGGTGCAGCGACGTGGGCTGAAGTTTCGGCACGCGGAGTTTGGCGACAGCAGCAAGCTCAAGGTGGGCGACACCGTTTATGCGGTGGGGACGCCGTATGGACTGACGCGGACGGCGACGCGCGGGATTATTTCGAACAACAACCGCTATTTCGAAGATTCGCGCGGGGTGAAGGGATATGAAACGGGCGCTTTCAACACGTGGCTGCAGACGGATGCGGCGATCAATCCGGGCAACTCGGGCGGGCCGCTGGTGACCGCGGACGGGCGCGTGGTGGGGATCAATTCGCGCGGCTATGCGGGCGCGGACAATCTCGGGTTCGCGATTCCGTCGAACATCGCGAAGCGCGTGGTTCACGGGCTGGTGCACAAAGGCGAGATCGAACGGAGCTACATCGGGATCGTGCCGCGTGACCTGCAGGATTTTGAGGGGTTTTACGCGCTGTCGCTGAACACGGGGATGTTGATCAACAACGTGGATCGCGACTCGCCGGCGGCGCGCGCGGGTATCCGTGGAGGTGATATCCTGCTGGCGATCGACGGCGTGAAAGTGGATGGACGATTTCCGGAGCAATTGCCGGGGATTCAGAACATGATCGCGAGCCGGCCGGTGGGGAGTGAGTTGAAGCTGTCGGTGCGGCGGAGCGGCGAGACGAAAGAGTATGTCGTGGTGACGGAAAAACTGGAGAGCCGCGTGGGCGAGGAGTGGGCGTTTGAGAAGTGGGGATTGAGCGTGCGCAAGGTGTCGCGGACGTATGCGCGAGAGAATCAATTGGCGGACGCCACGGGCGTGCTCGTGATCGGCGTGCAGCCGGGATTTCCGGCGAGCGTGGCGGGGATTCAGCGCGGCGATGTGATTCGAAAAGTGAACCAACAACCGGTGGACACGCTCGAAGTGTTGAAGGCGGCGCACGCGGCGTATGAGGCGAAGCCGGAGACGGTGTTGGTGGAAGCGATGCGGAATCGGCAGATTTCGCTCTATGTATTCAAACCATGAGGACGTTTTTTCTGGGCGGAGTGTTGAGTGGAATCGCGGTGCTTTCGGCGCTGCGCGCGGATGTCGCGGAGCTATGGGAGGAGCGGTTGCGCACCGTGGTCGCGGTCGAGCACTACGTGGAGACGGAGACGGAGCGGCGACCGAGCGTGTCGTATGGGACGGTGATCGATGAAAACGGGACGATCATCCTGCCCTCGATCGCGGTGAATGCGCGGTCGACGCCGTCGCAGTTGAAGGATTTCAAAGTGTATCGCGCGGGGTCGGCGGAGAGCGCGGCGGGCGAATATCTCGGACAGGATCCGCTGTCGGGGTGGCATTTCGTGCGCGCGGCGGAGTCGGTTCGCGGGGAGCTGACGCCGATCACGAAATTCGTGGGCGAGGCGCGCGAGCCGAAGATGGGGGAAGAGTTGTGGGGGATCGGGCTGCGCAACAAGGATGAGGATTTCATGCCCTACTGGATGAGCGGGCGGGTGTCGCTCGTGCAGAGTTTGCCGATGCGGACGGCGGTGGCGTTGGATGAAGTGACGGGACCGGGGTTGCCGGCGTTCGATGCGGAAGGGAAGTTCATGGGGCTCGGGCTGACGGGATTCGGAGAGAGCTTTCTGCAATTTTCGTCGAGCGATCGCGGCGGGTTGCCGGTGTTGATGATGAACGTGGAGGAAAGCGCGGCGCTGCTGACGACGCCGGAAGTGCTGCCGCAGCTCGGGCGGGTGCCGCAGAACAAATTTGGGCGACCGCTGGCGTGGCTGGGGGCGTATGGGTTGGAGCCGGTCGATGCGGAGGTCGCGCGGTTTTTGAAGCTCGGTTCGCAGTCGGCGGTGGTGTTCAGCGAAGTGGTGGAAGGCGGGCCGGCGGCGCGGGGCGGGTTGAAGGAAGGCGATGTGTTGCTGGCGATCGATGGGCAGGCGCTGCCGCGGTTTCGGCCGGATCGCGGGGTGGTGCAGTTTGTCGGTCGCGAAATCGTGCGACGGAAGCCGGGCGACGAGATCACGCTGACCGTGCTGCGGAATGGAGAAAGGCAGGACGTGACGATCGCGCTCGGGGATCAGCCGAAGCTTTTAAGAGAGGCGGAGCGGAAGTATTTCGATCGGATTGGATTCACGGCGCGGGAATTCGTGCATGACGACGCGGTGGCGCGGCGGGTGAATCCGCAGGACGCGAACGGCGTGGTGGCGCATTTCGTGAAGCCGAATGGGCCGGCGTCGACGGCCGGACTGCGGACGGATGACTGGATTCGCGAAATCGACGGCGTGGGCGTGCAGAGTTTTGAGGACGCGGTGAAGCGGTTGACGGACATCGAGGAGGATAACACGCGCGCGGAGTGCGTGGTGCTGGTGACACGGAGCGGAGAGACGGCGGTGTTGCGGATCAGACTATAACGAGTGGTAATCGACAGGACATGTTTACGGGAATCGTCGAAGAAACAGGACGCGTGGCGAGCTTTACGCCGCAGGCGGAGGCTTGGCGGCTGCAGGTCGCGGCGAAGCGCGTGCTAGAAGGGCTCGCCGAGGGCGACAGCATCGCGGTGAACGGGTGCTGTCTGACGGCGACGAAGTTCGATTCTGGATACGTGTGGTTCGACGTGTTGGAGGAGACGCGGCGGCTGACGAATTTTTTGGAGCTGGGCGCGGGCGGAGCGGTGAACCTGGAGCGGAGTTTGAAGTTCGATGGGAAGGTCGGCGGACATTTCGTAACGGGACACATCGATGGCGTGGGGGTGGTCGAGGTGTTCGAAGCGCGCGGGAAGGATCACTATCTGAAGGTGCGCGTGCCGACGGGCGGCGGACGTTACATCGTGCACAAAGGCAGCATCGCGATCGACGGGATCTCGCTGACGATCGCGGAAGTGGACGGCGACGCGTTCGCGGTGTGGGTGATTCCGCACACGTTGCAGGTCACGAATCTCGGGGCGCGGAAGGTCGGCGAAAAGGTGAACCTGGAATTCGATTTGTTGGGCAAATACGTGGAGAAACTTCTGCAAACCCGGAGCGAGTGATGCGAACGGCACTGAATGTCCTGACGGAAGAACTGCGGCGGCTGAAAGCGGCCGGCGTGAAGAGCGTGTCGGTGTCGGAGGACAGCGTGGAGGCGCTGCGGAAGATCGTGGAGGCGCGGAAGAGTGCGCGGCCCGCGGAGAAGGTGGAGGAAGCGAAAGTGGCGGACGTTCCGGCGCGGGTGGTGAGCGAGGTGCGGACGGAGCGGGTCATCGCGCCGGCGATTCCGGAAAAGAAAACGCCGCCGCCGGGCGTGACGCCGGTGCCGGAGCCGAGGCCGTTTGCGCTGCCCGAAGGCGACAAGGCGACGCGGATGGCGTGGTTGAAGGAGAAGGTGTTGAACGACGAGGTGTGTCGCGCGCACGTGCGGCCCGGGAAGAAAGTGGTGCTGGGCGTCGGGAATCTGGACGCGCAGATCATGTTCGTGGGCGAAGCGCCCGGCGCGGAAGAAGAAGTGCAGGGGGAACCGTTTGTCGGTCCGGCGGGACAATTGCTGACGAAAATGATCGGAGCCATGGGGCTCCGGCGCGAAGACGTTTACATCGGCAATATCATGAACTGGCGGCCCGAAATGGCGCTCAATGCGAGCGGCGTGCAGTATGGGAATCGTCCTCCGACGGCGGAGGAGATGGCCTATTGCCTGCCGAATTTGCGGGCGCAGATCGAGATCGTGAATCCGCGGTTGATCGTGGCGCTCGGCGCGACGGCGGCGGCGGGTTTGCTGGGCGCGGGTTCGTTCAAGGCGCTCGGCGAAGTGCGCGGGAAATGGAAGGAGTTCGCCGGGAAGCCGCTGATGGTGACGTATCACCCGAGCTACATCCTGCGGAATCAGTCGAATCGATCGAAGCGAATGATTTGGGAGGATTTGTTGAAGGTGATGGAACGCGCGGAGCTGCCGATCTCGGAGAAGCAACGCGGGTATTTCCTCGACAAATGAAAACGTGGTTGAGCGGTGTGATCGCGGCGTTCGTCGCGATCGGATCAGTGGCGTCGGCGGCGGAAACGCGGTTCGACTATGACGTGTTGCGCGAGCGCGCGAAGGCGCTGGCGGCGAAACCGTATGTGCAATCGGAGAGTCGCGTGCCGGAATGGTTGAAGCGGCTGACGTATGACGAGCATCGGCTGATCCGGTTCGAGCCGGGGCACACCTGGTGGCGGAAGGAGAAGCGGCCGTTCGAGCTGCAGTTTTTCCATCCGGGCTTCGTGCAGGTGAACACGGTGCAGATTCACGAAGTGGAAAACGGGCGGGAGAAGCTGATTCCGTTCACGAAGGATCTTTTTATCTACGAGCGGCTGAAGACGGGGGAGCTGCCGCCGACGATGGGATTTGCGGGATTCAAGATCTTGTATCCGCTGAATCGCGCGGGTGACGAATTGGGGGCGTTTCAGGGCGCGAGTTATTTCCGGCTGCTGTGCGAGAACGCGATCTACGGATTGTCGGCGCGTGGTTTGGCTTTGGATACGGCGGAGCAGACGGGGGAGGAGTTTCCGGTGTTCACGGAATTTTGGATCGAGCAGCCGGCGAAGAACGCGAAGAGCGTGACGGTGTATGCGCTGCTCGACAGCCCGAGCGTGGCGGGCGCGTATCGCTTTGTGATCGCACCGGGGGCGGCGACGGTGTCGCAGGTGAAGGCGACGCTGTTTTTTCGGAAGCAGGTGAAGACGATCGGAATCGCGCCGTTAACGAGCATGTATTGGCACGGCGAGAGCACGAACGAGCCGACGAACGATTTTCGTCCGGAAGTGCATGATTCGGACGGGCTGCTCGTGCAGACGGGCGGAGGCGAATGGATTTGGCGACCGTTGACGAATCCGCGCGTGGTGCGGACGGCGGCGTTTAGCGACACGAATCCGAAAGGGTTCGGTTTGGTGCAGCGCGATCGGAATTTCGAAAACTATCAGGACCTTGAGGCGGCGTATCATGCGCGGCCGAGCGCATGGGTGGAGCCCGTGGGCGATTGGGGGAAAGGATCGGTGCGGCTCGTGGAAATTCCGACGCCGGACGAGACGAATGATAATATCGTGGCGTTCTGGACGCCGGACGTGGCGCCGAAAGTGGGCGAGCCGCTCGAGCTCGAATACAAGTTGCATTGGTATCTGGATACGATTCAGCCGCCGGCCGGCCGGGTGTTGTCGACGCGGCATGGGCGGACGAAGACGCACGAGCCGGAGCTGGAGCGTTTCTTTATCGATTTCACCGGCACTTACCTCAACAAGCAGGGGGCCGAGGCGAAGATCGAATCGGTGGTAAGCGTCGGCGACGGTGCGAAACTCGAACACTCCATTGTGCAGAAGAACCCGTATAACCAGACTTGGCGGGCGGCGTTCGCGATTCGCCCGGACGAGTCGGGCAAGCCGGTCGAGCTGCGGTGTTATTTGCGCGAAGGCGACGACGTGCTCACGGAGACGTGGAGCTATTTGTGGCAGCCGTGAGGGACGGCGACGTGAAAACGGCGCGGTGGGGGCGACGCGTCCTGTCAACGGAGGCGGTGGATGAGTGAGCCGCAGGAGATGGAGCCGTTGGAGTCGTTTCGGCCGACGACGGGGACGTTGGAGGCGTGGAACGCGGCGTATGTGCGGGTGGAGGATTATCTGCGCGCGCATCGAATTCACAACCGGCTGCACGCGAGCCGGCTGATCTTGCGGATTTTGGTGCGGGCGGCGCAGCGACATGCGTCGGATCCGTCGCTCGATCCGACGGCGCTGGCGGCGGAGGAAGCGGAGCAGATGATGGACCGGTGGTTCGCGGACGTGTTGGACGCGCGCGATCAGCCGCATGAACGCATCGCGGTGGACGGGCGGGTGGCGTTGTTGTTGAGCGACGGGCCGCAGAGGTGGCCGTATGCGTTTTTGGACGACGCGAACGTGCCGGAGGATTTCAAGGCGGCGATGCGGGCGAGCGCGTTGACGGCGGGGCCGGATTTGACGGTGTCGAGCATGGTGCCGCGGCCGATCGATCTGGGACCGATTCCGGAGGCGGCGGGGGAAACGTTGGAGCGATTCGAGCGGATGCCGATGCTGCGGACGCTGTTTTTGTGGTTGTTGTTCGCGGGGGCGTTGGGGGTGATTTTTTATGCGACGCGTTAATCCAGCGGAGGCTCGGCGATGAGCTTTGCGGCGGTGCATGATCGGATGACGGTGGCGCGGCTGAACCGGCGGCGGTTCTCGTTTTTTTCGTCGATCTTCGTGCTCACGAGTCTGGCCACGTGGTTCATGGCGGACCTGTTGTGGCGCGACGGGCTGACGGGGGTGGAGCTGACGCTGCTGATCCTGTTCGTGATTTTGTTTCTGCAGATCGCGATCGGGTTCTGCACGGCGCTCGCGGGATTTTATGTGATCAACCGCGGCGGCGACAGCCGGCGGATCACGATGACGGTGGCGCGCGGCGAGGACGTGCCGCTGGCGTCGACGGCGATCGTCATGCCGGTGTTCAACGAAGACGTGAGTCGCGTGTTCGAGGGATTGCGCGTGGTGTTTCGATCGGTGGAGGAGACGAAGAAACTCGAGCACTTCGACTTCTTCATTCTCAGCGATTCGAATCAGCCGTCGCAGTGGATCGTGGAAGAGACGGCGTGGGTGGAGCTGTGCAAGCAGGTGAACGGCTTCGGGAAGATTTTTTATCGGAAGCGCGTAAACCAGATTAACAAGAAGGCGGGAAACGTGGCGGATTTTCTGCGACGTTGGGGCAAGAGCTATCGCTACATGGTCGTGCTCGACGCGGACTCGATCATGACGGGCAAGGCGCTCGTGCAACTCGTGGCGTTGATGGAGAAGAATCCGGGCGCGGGCATCATCCAGACGGCGCCGCGTATCGTGAATGGCGATACGCTGTTCGCGCGGGTGCAGTCCTTCGCGAACCGGGTTTACAGCCCTTTGTTTTTGGCGGGGTTGAACTACTGGCAGCAGCACGAAGGGAATTACTGGGGGCACAACGCGATCATTCGCGTGCAGCCGTTCATGGAGCATTGTTCGCTGCCGGATTTGCCGGGAAGCGAGCCGTTTGGCGGACGGATTTTGTCGCACGATTTCGTGGAGGCGGCGTTGATGCGGCGCGCGGGTTGGGCGGTGTGGTTGGCGCACGACATCGAAGGAAGTTGGGAAGAAGGGCCGCCGACGTTGATCGAGAGCGCGAAGCGGGACCGGCGGTGGAGCCAGGGGAACATGCAGCACGCGTGGCTGCTGACGGCGCGCGGGTTTCGGCCGGCGAACCGGTTTCATCTTTTCATGGGAGTGATGGCGTATCTTTCGTCGCCGCTCTGGCTGCTGTTTCTCGTGATCAGCACGATCAACGCGTTCGATCTGGCGAACACGTTTTTCGCCGGGCCGCGGCCGGAGGACTACACGTCGGTGTTCGGTTACAAGGTGGCGGTGCCGGCGGCGCTGTCGCTGTTTGTATTCACGATGGTATTACTCTTCCTGCCGAAGCTTGTGAGCATCGTGGTGATGTTGGGGCGCGGCGAGGAGGTGGAGCGGTATGGCGGGCGGGCGCGGTTCGTGTTGAGCGCGTTGAGCGAGATCGTGATTTCGGCGCTGCTGGCGCCGGTCAACATGATGTTCAACTCGAAGTTCGTGTTGTTCACGCTGCTCGGGCAGGGCGTGTCGTGGGTGACGCAGAAGCGCGAGTCGAACGACGACGGCACGGACTGGCGCGAGGCGATCATCACGCATTGGGGCCAGACGGCGTTCGGGGTGATCTGGGGGGCGTCGGCGTTGATCTTGTTTCCCGTGTTTTTCTGGTGGCTGAGTCCGGTGCTGGCGGGGCTGGTGTTTTCGATTCCGGTTTCGATTTTGCTGAGCAAGGCGGGGATCGGGCGGCGGGCGCGGGAGCTGGGATTGTTTCTGATTCCGGAGGAATCGCAGCCGCCATATGAGTTGCGGCGGTTGCGGCAGAATCTGGCGGAGTGCTATCGGCATTTGCCGCCGATCGAGCCGTTGCGGGCGGACTACGGTTTGATGCAGGCGGTGCTCGATCCGTATGTGAACGCGATGCACGTCGGGCTGCTGCGGCAGCGGCGTTCGAGCGAGGAGGCGCGGGAGTGGTTCGCGCAGTTGAGGAAGCGGTTGCTGCACGAAGGGCCGCAGGGATTTTCGACGAAGGAGAAGATGGCGCTGCTGCTCGACGCGGAGTCGATGATCTGGCTGCACCGGGAGCTTTGGAGCAGTCCGGCGGATGCGCTGGCGGACTGGTGGCGGCTCGCGATGCGGCAATACAACGTGCTGACGGCGGCGCCGACGACGGCGTTGTATCGGTGAGAAAAAGCGCGGTCAGGTTGACCGCGCTGCGATGGTGCGTCGGGGGCGGAAGAGCCCGCGCTGCACGGGCGACGCTAGGAGGCGAGCTTGGCGAGTTCGGCTTGGGCGCGGGCGAATTCGGCTTTGAGGGTCTCCATCATGGACGCGACGCCGTCGAGGCCCTGCTTGGCGGAATGATGCTCGAGATGTTCGGCGATGGCGCGCACGGCGAGAGCGCCGACGTTGGCGGAGCTGCCTTTGATGCTGTGGGCGGCACGGGTGAACTTCGGGATGTCACCGGAAGAAAGACTCTGCTCGAGTTCCGCCATGCGCTGCGGGGTGTCTTCGAGGTAAATCGCGACAATTTCGCGAAGGAACTCGTCGCCGTCGTCGGGATTAAGGGCGCGGAGATTCTCGATAGCTTGCGGATCGATGACGGGAAGGTCGGCCATGTTCGTAAGGCTCGGGGTGTTGTGGTTAGATCGGATTAAACCGACCATTCAAAAGAGGTGTTTTGCTCGATTTCGTCGATTGTCGTGAGGCCGAGAAGCACTTTTTTCAGGCCGTCGTAACGGAGCGGTTTGTAGCCGACCTTGGCGGCGGCCTTGGTGATTTCCTGGGCGCTTTTGCCTTCGGAGATGAGCGTGCGGATCTCCTCGGTGATGAGGACGAGTTCGTGGAAGGCGACGCGGCCCTTGTAGCCGGTGTTGCGGCAGGCGGGGCAGCCGCGGCCGCGGTAGAAGGGGACCTCGGTGAGGCCCTCGTCGAGGAAGTAGCGGCGAAGGACGTCGCGGGAAGGGTAGTAAGCCTCCTTGCAGTTGTCGCAGATCTTGGCGGCGAGGCGTTGGGCAAGGACGCCGATGACGGACGGCGCGACCATGTAGGGTTCGACGCCAATTTCGATGAGGCGGACGATGGCTTGCGCGGCGGTGTTGGTGTGAAGGGTGGCGAAAACGATGTGGCCGGTGAGGGCGGCTTCGGTGGCGATCTTGGCGGTTTCGAGGTCGCGGATTTCGCCGATGAGGATGGCGTCGGGATCCTGGCGCATGAGGGCGCGGAGGATGGTCGAGAACTTAAGGTCGATGTGGCTGTTGACCTGGGTCTGGGTGACGCCGGCGAGCTGGATTTCGATCGGGTCCTCGATCGTGGAAATGTTGATGGCGGGCGTGTTGATCTCGTGGAGCGCGGCGTAGAGGGTGGTGGTTTTGCCGGAGCCGGTGGGGCCGGTGACGAAGATGATGCCGTTGGGATTTTGGATGAGGCGTTTGAACGGCTGGAGGATGGTCTGGGAGATCATCATCTTATCCAGCGTGAGCATCGTCTTCTTGCCGGTCATCGCGAGGATGCGGATGACGGCTTTTTCACCGTAGGCGGACGGGATGGTGGAGACGCGGAAGTTGGCGGTCTGGCTGCCGATGGGCATCGAGAACCGGCCGTCCTGCGGGAAGCGGGATTCGGAGATGTTGAGGCTGCAGAGGATCTTCAGGCGCGAGATGAGAGCGCGGTGAAGCTTGCGGGAGTAGGTGAGGATTTCGCGGAGGTTGCCGTCGATGCGGAAGCGGATGCGGCAGATGGTTTCCTGGGCCTCGATGTGGAGGTCGGTGGCGCGTTCGCGGAGGGCGAAGTAGATGATCTCGTCGAGGATCTCGGTGAGGGAGTTGTTCTCGGCGAGGGAGGCGAGTTTTTCGCCGGCGGTTTCGGAGCGGTCGAAGAGGCTGGAGTGTTCGAGTTCGCTGAGGCTCTCTTCGATGTTCTTCTCGGTGCAGTAGTGGATCGCGATGGCGTCCTCGATTTCGCGGGGGAGGGCGAAGACGGGGCTGAGCGGGATTTGCGCGATCTGGCTGAGGCGTTTGACGAGATCGGCGTCGCCCGGGGTGGCGATGGCGACGGTGAGGACGCCGTTGAGAACGTAGAGGCCGATGGCCTTGGTTTTCTTGGCGATCTCGACGGGGATTTTTTCGATGGCTTCGTCGGTGATGACGGAGGCGAACGGATCGACGTAGGCGACATCGTAGGAGTCGGCCCAGAGTTTGCAGGCGTCCTCCTTCGGGAGGATTTTCTCGTCGATGAGAGCCTGGAGGAGCTCGAGGGTGACGCCGTGGCGTTCGACGAGGGTCGCGAGTTCCTGGACGTAGTCGAAGTCCGGGCGCTGGCGAATGCTCGCGAGGAACTGGCTACTTTTTGGATTTAACACGGCGGCGCGGCGTCTGCGATTTGAAGAGCTTTCCGATCTCGGTCTGGTCGAGCTTCTCCATCGCGAAGGACGCGGCGGCGCGCTCGATCTCGAGTTCCTGGAGCATTTGGGGCAGGGAGTAGCGAACTTCGGAAAGGACGGGCGCGGCGGGAGCGGGCGGATGGGGATGGGTGGGGCTCATTCGCTGGAAAGGAAGGATGCCTTATTCTTCGGGTTCGAAGCAGCTCTCGATGGTTTCGGTGAGGGCGCGGGCGATTTCCTCCTTCGGGGTGTCCTTGCGGATGTAGTTGGCCGCGCCGAGGGAGAGAGCTTCGTCGATGCTCTGGCGATTGACGATCGAGGTGAGCATGATGACGACGCAGTCGGGGTCGATGGCCTTGAGATTTCGGAGCGTCGTGAGGCCGTCCATGATCGGCATGGAGATGTCGAGCAGGACGAGGTCGGGATTTTCGCGCTGATAGGCGGCGACGGCGTCCTGGCCGTTGCCGGCCTCGATGATGTTGGGTGCGCCGAGCTGCTTGAGGATGAGTCCGACGAATTTGCGGATGTGGGGTTCGTCGTCGACGAGCAGGATGGAGCCTTGGAAATTCATGAAGCGAGAGGAAGCGTGACCCGGAATTCGCAACCGCCGTCGGGGAGGTTTTCCGCGACGATGGTGCCGCGGTGAGCTTCGACAATTTTGCGGCAGATGGCGAGGCCCAAGCCGGTGCTCTTTTCGCCGCCGGTGGGTTGGACGGAGAGGCGGCCGAAGTCCTTGAAGAGCTTGTCGCGTTCGCCCTCCGGGATACCCGGACCCTGGTCCTTCACGCCGAAGCTGCACTCGCGTTCGCCGGCGTGGAGTTCGACGGTGATCTTCGAGCCGGGCGGGGAGTATTTCACGGCGTTGCTGAGGAGGTTGTTGATGACCTGTTGGATTTTGGCCGAGTCGATGGTGGCGGTGCAGGGGGAGGCGGGTGGGGCGAAGGTGATGTGGGTGTTCTTTTTCGCGGCGTCGATGTTGGCGAGGTAGACGGCTTTTTCGATGAGGTCGGCGAGGTTGTGCGGCTCGGTGGTGAGCTTGAGTTCGCCGGCCTCGATGGTGGCGACGTCGAGGAGCTCGTTGACCATGTTGAGCATCGACTGGCTGGCGGTGTGGATGGTGTTGACGAGGTCGAGTTGGTCGGGCGTGAGCTCGCCGACAACGCCGTCGCGAAGGAATTCGGCGAGACCGCGGATGGAAGCGAGGGGGTTGCGCAGGTCGTGCGCGGCCATGCCGAGGAACTTGTTTTTGGCGGCGTTGGCCTTGCTGAGCTGCTCGACGAGCATCTTCTGCTGCTCGGTCAGGAGCTGGCTGTGAAGGTGGGTGCGAATGCGGGCGACGACCTCGCGGGTCTGGAAGGGTTTGGGGAGGTAGTCGACGCCACCAGCGGAGAGGCCCTCGATGACGTCCTCGGATTCGTTTTTGGCGGTGATGAAGACGATGGGGGCGCAGTCGGCGCCGTATTGGCGCTTGAGGGCGCGGCAAGTTTCGAAGCCGTTGATCCCGGGCATCATCACATCGAGGAGGATCAGGTTGGGCTTGAACTCGGGATAGACCTCGAGGGCGCGTTCGCCGGAATCGGCTTCGCCGAGAACGTAGCCCTGTTTTTTGAGGATGCCGCTGAGAATGCGGATGTTGAGGCGGTCGTCGTCGACGATGAGGACGCGGCGGCCAGTGAGATCGGGGCCAGAGCTTTGAGGCTGCTCGATCGGAGAAGGGGGCGTCGACACGGCAAGAAAGGTGTTTGCAGATTTGGTGCCAGCGCGCGGTCATGCAAGGGCGCAGTTGGGCGATGACGGTGGTTCCGGGTTGATGGTCAAAATTTACATCACGAAATAGGAATACGTTGATATTGCACTTGCCTGAGGTTGGGCGGGCGTGTTGATGTCGCGGCCCTCCCTATGGCGAACTCATTTGTTTTTTCCTCCGAATCCGTGGGCGAAGGCCATCCGGACAAGGTTGCCGACCTGATTTCCGACAGCGTGCTCGACGCCTGCCTCGCGCAGGATCGGTTCAGCCGGGTGGCGTGCGAGACCATGGTGAAGTCGAACATGGTCATTCTCGCCGGGGAGATCACGACGCAGGCGAAGTTGAACTACGAGGCGATCGTGCGCGCGGCGATCCGCGAGATCGGCTACGTGAACGCCGACGACGTGTTTCACGCGGACCAGGTGTTCATCAACAACTACCTGACGCGTCAGTCGCCGGACATCGCGCAGGGCGTCGACGCCAAGAAAGCCAAGGGGAAGAAGACGGCGGAGCAGGGCGCGGGCGACCAGGGCATCATGTTTGGTTATGCGTGCAACGAGACGCCGGAATTGATGCCGACGCCGATCATGTTTGCGCATCGTCTCGGTCGCGAGCTGACGAAGATCCGCAAGAGCGGCGCGGCGAACTGGCTGCGTCCGGACGCGAAGTCGCAGGTTTCGATTCGTTACGAAAACGACAAACCGGTGGAGGTGGTGAACGTCGTGATCTCGACACAGCACACCGCCGACGTGGAGCATGCGAAGATCGAGAAGTTTCTCATCGAAAAGGTGATCAAGAAGGTCCTTCCGACTTCGATGCTGAACAAGAAGACCGAGTATTTGATCAACCCGACCGGCCGTTTTGTCGTGGGCGGGCCGCAGGGCGACTCGGGTCTGACCGGGCGTAAGATCATTGTGGATACTTACGGCGGTTGGGGTCGTCACGGCGGCGGCGCATTCTCGGGCAAGGATCCGTCGAAGGTCGATCGTTCGGCCGCTTACATGGGCCGCTGGGTGGCGAAGAACATCGTGGCCGCGGGACTGGCGACGCATGCGGAAATCCAATTCGCGTATGCGATCGGGCATCCGCAGCCGGTGTCGGTGCGCGTGGATACCTTCGGCACCGCGAAAGCGGGGGTGTCGGACGAGCAGATCACGGCGGCCGTGCAGAAAGTTTTCAGCTTCAAGCCGGCCGACATCGTGTCGCAGCTCAACCTGCTGCGGCCGATCTACCGGCAGACGACGAACTACGGGCATTTCGGCAAGGCCGGGTTGCCGTGGGAAAAGACCAACAAGGCGGCCGAACTGCGGGCCGCGATCAAGTAACGTCAACGTTCGGAACATCATGTCGAATTCCTCCGCCACCGCCGACCAGGCGCCGCCTTATCTCGTCAAAGACATCTCGCTCGCCGACTGGGGGCGCAAAGAAATCTCGATCGCCGAACATGAAATGCCCGGCCTGATGGCCGTGCGGAAAAAGTTCGGTCCGTCGAAGCCGCTTCAAGGCGTGCGCATCACCGGGTCGTTGCACATGACAATCCAGACGGCGGTGCTGATCGAGACGTTGACGGAGCTCGGCGCGGACGTGCGCTGGGCGTCGTGCAACATCTTCTCGACGCAGGACCATGCGGCGGCGGCGATCGCGAAAGCGGGCGTGCCGGTCTTTGCGTGGAAGGGCGAGACGCTCGAGGAATACTGGGACATGACGTTTCACGCGATCTCGTTCCCGGGTGGCAAAGGCCCGCAACTCGTGGTCGACGACGGGGGCGACGTGACGCTGCTGATCCACAAAGGCTGCGAACTCGAGGAAGGCAGCGACTGGGTGAACACGCCGTCGGCTTCGCACGAAGAGCAGGTGATCAAGAACCTGTTGAAGCGCGTGCATGCGCAGGATCCGTTGCGCTGGACGACGCTGGCGAAGGAGTGGCGAGGCGTTTCCGAGGAAACGACGACGGGCGTGCACCGGCTTTATCAGATGCTCGAGAAGGGCAAGCTGCGCGTGCCGGCGATCAACGTGAACGACTCGGTGACGAAGTCGAAGTTCGACAATCTCTATGGCTGCCGCGAGTCGCTGGCGGACGGCTTGAAGCGTGCGACGGACGTGATGATCGCGGGCAAGGTCGCGTGTGTCTGCGGTTACGGCGACGTGGGCAAGGGCTCGGCGCATTCACTGCGCGGCTTTGGCGCGCGCGTGATCGTGACGGAAGTCGATCCCATCAACGCGTTGCAGGCGGCGATGGAAGGCTTCGAAGTCAACACGGTGGAAAGCACGCTCGGCGTGGCGGACATCTATGTGACGACGACCGGCAACAAGGACATCATCACGCTCGAACACATGCGCGGGATGAAAGACCAGGCGATCGTCTGCAACATCGGCCACTTCGACAACGAGATCCAGGTCGACCGGCTTAACGCTTCGGAGGCGAAGCGGACGAACGTGAAGCCGCAATACGACATGTATACCTTCCCGAACGGGAAGAGCATTTATCTGCTGGCGGAAGGTCGGCTGGTGAATCTCGGCTGCGCGACGGGGCATCCCTCGTTCGTGATGTCGAACAGCTTCACGAATCAGACGCTGGCGCAGATCGATCTCTGGAAGAACAAGGATACGTATGCGGTCGGCGTGTATCGTCTGCCGAAGCATCTCGACGAGGAAGTGGCGCGGCTGCACCTGGAGAAGATTGGCGCGAAGCTGACGACGCTGACGAAGGAGCAGGCCGATTATCTCGGCGTGCCGGTCGAAGGACCTTACAAGCCGGATCACTACCGGTATTGAGTTTTGGAAAACGAAAAACCCGCGCCGAGAGCGCGGGTTTTTCATTTAAACTGGCGGAGGGGAGAGGATTCGAACCTCCGGTAGCGGTTTTGCCACTACGGTTCTTTAGCAAAGAACTGCCTTAGACCACTCGGCCACCCCTCCAAAAACAGGAGTTCGGCGAGGCAAACGCAGCCTCGCGAAAGTGCAAGGCGGATTTCCGCGCCGATTTAGCTTTCGCCGTCGATGGGCCGCTCGAGTTCCTCGCGGCACTCGTGGACGACGCGCAGCCAGATTTCGCGCAGATCGAAAAGGCGCGGGAGCGCGCTTTCGCGATAGGCGGCGACGGTGCGGTGGGAGACGGCGGAAGAGTCGTTGAGGAGGGCGAGGGTGCCGTTCAAGGCGCTGAGCGCGCGTTTGAAGAGGCTGATGGCCATCGCGTAGTCGCCGAAGTCGAGAGCGTGGATCGCTTGCACGGCCTGTTCTTCGCCGCGGTGCAGCGAGGAGAGGAGCGCGAGGGCGAGCGGTTGGGGGACCTTGGCGTGGTCGCCGGCGGCGAATTCCCACTGCCGCGAGAGGCTGAGGTAAAGGGCCTTCGTGGAAACGAAGATGGGGTTCTTGTGCAGCGTGTAGACATCGCTGCCCTCGGCGAAGTCGTCCGACTCGTCGTCGTCCTCATCGTCGGAATCGCTGTCGTTGTGCTGGTTGCCGGAGCCCCAGTTCATCAACTCGGCGACGTCGTCGATGCGATCGGTGCTGTTTTTGCAGGCCTCGTAGAATCCGAGGTAGCGATGCACCGCTTCGTCCTGTTCACGGAGATAACGCTCCCAATCGAACTCGTTCCAAGCCAGGTCGCCGCGATCTTCCCACTCGTTTTCCTGACCTCCGTCAGAATCGAAATTGCTCATTCGGTAGGCCGAAACGAAGGCCGCGGGGTGGGGAAACGCAAATCAAAACCTGTCCAAGCATCGTCAAAACCCTGAGACGCACCCCGGCGAAGCGCGGTCGTTTTGCGAGTTGAAGCGAAAGACGGGTGCTGCTGGATTGCGGGGCATGGCATTGGTGCGGCACGAAACCGTTTACTTCTCGGGTCATGTGCAAGGCGTGGGCTTTCGCTACACGACGATGCAGGTCGCGCGGGAATTCGAGGTGGCGGGCTACGTGAAGAATTTGTCAGACGGACGCGTGCAGCTCGAAGTGGAGGGGGCGCCGGCGGAAGTGGAGGCGTTTGTGTCGGCGGTGGAAGAGCGGATGCACGGTTACGTGCGCAAAACGGAACGCGGCGGGCAGATGCGCGAGGCGCAGTTCAGCGGGTTTGCGATCCGCTGAACGGGAGGCGGGACGAAGCTTTTGACAGCGGATCGCGGGGGGCCTTCGATCGCGTGCAGGCGTGACGATCCACTGGCTTCAATTTCTTCCCGCGTTGGTGTTGTTGTGGTTGCCGCGTCAGGTGCTGCGCTTCGGGCGAAGCCGTTGGCGGTTCGGCCGGTCGCGGCGAAAACGGATGCGGGACGCGGGTTTGGCGCGAGGAGCGGAGCCCACGGATGGGCGAGTGAACTTGCGCGTGGAGATCTTGAAGGCGCGCAACTACATCGATTTTGCGCGGGCGCTGCTCGGCAGCGCGGTGTTGTTCGGGGCGTGGCCGGAATGGGCGAAGGCGGCGGTGGAAGCGGACTTCATCGAGGCGGAGGCGCTCGTGTGGGCGGTGCAGGTGAGCGTGCTGCTCGTCGGCGTGCTGGTGCAAACGCTGCGGTATGAGCACCGGATCAGTTTGTATGCGCCGTTGTTTTATCTGTCGGGGCTGACGCTGGGAGTGTGCGGGCTGTATGTGGGGCTGTTTGCGATGATGCTGGCGTGGTCGATTCATCGGGTGTTGCCGGGATCAGGCGCATTGTTGAGCGTGCAGGCGTTGTTGGTGCTGGTTTTTGGCGTGGTGTTTCTTGGGGTGGATTCGCGGGAGACCTTTGTGGCGGCGGCGCTGGTGTTTTTGCCGGTGGCGCTGAGTCTATTGAGCCGACGACGGTTGGGGATGTTTAATAAGCGGGTGAAGGCGTGATGGCTGCGAACCTGCAGGTGTGGTGGAGTGCGGCGCGGCCGCGGACCTTGCCGGCGGCGATCGCGCCGGTGGTGGTGGGATCGGCGCTGGCGTGGAGGGATGGGGTGTTCGATGCGGCGGCGGCGGGGCTTTGTCTGGGATTTGCGCTGCTGGTGCAGATCGGGACGAATTTTGCGAACGACTACTACGACTTTGTGAAAGGCGCGGACACGGCGGCACGGGTGGGACCGCGGCGGGCGGTGGCGGCGGGGTTGATCGCGCCGGCGACGATGAAGGCGGCGATGTGGGGCGTGTTTGCGGCGGCGTTTGTGTGCGGCTGTGGGCTGTTGTGGTGGGGCGGGCCGTGGCTGCTCGTGATTGGGGTGGCGAGTATCGTGTGTGGAATCGCGTATACGGGCGGGCCGTTTCCGCTGGCGTATCACGGATTGGGAGACGTGTTCGTGTTTTTGTTTTTCGGGTTGGTGGCGGTGGGGGCGACTTACTTCGTGCAGGCGGGGGTGTGGACGGGGGAGGCGTTGTTGGCGGGAGGGGCGGTGGGCGCGTTGGCGGCGAATATTCTAGTGGTGAACAATTATCGCGATGTGGAGACGGATGCGGCGGCGGGGAAGCGGACGCTGGTGGTGAAGTGGGGGAGGCGCGCGGCGAGGTGGCAGCATGCGATTTCGGTCGCGGTGGCGCTGGCGGTGCCGGTGGTGTTTGCGGTGCGCGAAGCGAATGGGTGGCGGATGTTGCCGTGGTTGGTGCTGCCGATGGCATGGGGGCAGATGCGGCGGTTGCGGGAGGCGCGGGAGGCGGGGGAGTTGATCGCGCTTTTGGGGGATACGGGGAAATTGTTGGCGGCGTATGCGGGGTTGTTGGGGGTGGGCGTGGTGTTGGGGTGAGGGAAAGAAAAAAGCCGCACCGGTCAGGGTGCGGCTGAAAAGAGGGAACGCGTTGACCGAAGGTCAGACGTGGGCGGCGAGCTTGGCCTTGAGGGCGGCCTTGGGCATCATGCCGACGAGCTGTTCGACGACCTGGCCGCCTTTGAAGAGGAGCATGGTCGGGATGGCGCGGATGCCGTATTCGGTGGCGACTTCGCCGTGGTCGTCGATGTTGACCTTGGCGATGGTGAGCTTGCCGTCGAGTTCGGTGGCGAGCTCTTCGAGGATGGGCGCGATCGCTTTGCAAGGGCCGCACCACGGTGCCCAGAAATCGACGAGCACGGGCGTCGCGGCGGACGTGACGGTGGTCTTGAAGCTATCGGTGGTGAGCTGAGCGATCTTTTCGGACATGGTTTTGATGGTTGAAGGCGAACGAATGGGTAAACGCGCGAGACGCAACTGGCGCGCGTGTCAGCGCGGGGTGGAGCGGTGAATGATTTCGGCGAGCTCCTTGGGCTCGACGTGGGCGAGGTGTTTGCCGCGATTTTTGAGCTCCTCGAAGGTTTTGACGACGGTCTCGGTCATGCGCTCGTGGGTTTCCGCGGAGCCGCCGACGATCGCAAATTGTTCACCGGTGGTGATGCGTTTGTGCCCGTCGTCGTTGTCCAGACCAATGCCAAGGAGTCCCGCCGCTGGCTTCGGCGACTTCTTTTTTTTGCTCACGCGGTCACCGTGTTGGGGTTGGGCGGGCTTTCAAGTGGGATTTCTTCGACGGCGCTGCAGACGATGTCGGAAAACGCCTTGTCTTGGCGGATACGCAGGCGCTTGAGGCGGGTGAGCTCGAGGACGGCGAGGAAGGTGGCGACGAGGTTGCGGAGGGTGATCGGGCCCTCGAAGAGGTGGGAGAAGATGAAGGTTTTCTCGGTCTTCGTGCGTTCGAGGATGTATTCCATGCGGTCGGAGACGGTGACCTGTTCGTCGTGGATTTCGCCGACGACGAGTTTTTCGGCGAGACGGCGGAGGACGATGTTGAAGGCGTTCCAGAGCTCGATGCGGTCGACGTTCTTGAGCGGTCGCTCGGCGTCGGCGGAGGAGAGCGGAGAGACGAAGCGCTCCATGAGGTTTTGTCGCTGGACGGAGAGCTCGTTGAGTTTCGCGGCGGCTTCCTTGAACTTCTTGTATTGAAGAAGTTGATGCACGAGGTCCCAGCGCGGATCGATTTCCTCGTCATCGGAGTTGGGATCGACGGCGTGCATGCCCTTGGGGAGGAGCATGCGGCTTTTGATCTCCATCAGGGTGGCGGCCATGACGAAAAACTCGCCGGCGACGTCGAGATCGAGCTCCTGCATGGTGCGGAGCGTTTCGACGTATTGCTTGGTGACGGACTCGATCGGGATGTCGTAGATATCGAGCTCGTTCTTACGGATGAGGAACAGGAGCAGGTCGAGCGGGCCTTCGAAGACGCGAAGTTTGATGCGGAGCTCGGAATCGGGAATGGTGGCGGCCACGGTGGCGGGCGATGGTTGGGCGCGGGCGGGGGGCGGCAACGGAAAAAATGGGCCGCGGGAGCGCGGAGGAAGTGTCATACATTATATGACACTTTCAGGAGGTGCGGCGAAGGTGGGCGATGAAGAAGCCGTCGGTGTTGTGGACGGCGGGGAGGAAGGTGAGGCCGTGGGGAGTGGGGGTGGCGGCGAAAGGGCGTGGGGGAGGGAGGAGAGAGAAGGCGGGGTGGTTGGAGAGGAAGGTGGAGACGACGGATTCGTTTTCGACGCGGCTGAGGGAGCAGGTGGCGTAGAGAAGGAGGCCGCCGGGGCGGACGTGGGCGGCGAAGCGGGTGAAGAGTTGTTGTTGGAGGGCGGCGGCGCGGGTGATGTCGGCGGGGGCGGTGGTCCACTTCAGATGCGGGGCGCGGCGCCAGGTGCCGGAGCCGCCGCACGGGGCGTCGACGAGGACGCCGTCGTAGAGTTCGGTGGCGGCGGGGGCGGAGCGGAGGATGCGGATGTTTTCGATGCGGGCGCGCTGGGCGCGGGCGGAGAGTTCGGCGAGGGCGGCGGGGCGGATGTCGTGCGCGTGGATTTCGGCGGTGGGGCCGAGGAGATGGGCGATTTGAAGGGTTTTGCCGCCGGCACCGGCGCAGGCATCGAGCCAGCGTCCGCCGGGTGAAAGGGCGGCGGATTCGAGGAGGAGTTGGGAGCCGAGATCCTGGATTTCGACGAGACCGTGGGTGAACGCGGAGGTTTTGGTGACGTCGACCTCGTCGAGGAGTTGGAGCGCGGTGGGAAGGACGGGGGAGAATTCGAAGCGCCAGTTCAGGCGGGTGAATTCGTCGGTGACAATCGACGTATCGGGAGTTTGGAGACGGAGCCAGAGCGGAGCGCGGGTGAGGAGGACCTCGACATTGGGGGATTCGAAGGCGGCGGGGCAGTGGTCGGGGGCGTCGAACCAGTCGGGAAGCGGAGGTGAGAGTGGAGAGGGGAGATTGAGTTGTTGGGAGACGAAGGCGGATTTTTCGGCGACGGAGCCGGGCGGGGCGGGCCAGTCGGCGAGGAGGGCGGCGCGGAATTTGGCGGTGGCGGGAGAGTCGGCGGCGAGCCAGGCGATAAGGCGGGTGGCGAGGTCGGGGAAGGAATCGAGCGACGGTTCGATCCAAGGGAGATAGCGGAGGGTGGTGTAGATCAGCTCGCGATAGAGGCGGCGGTCGCGGGAGCCGAAGGCGCGGTGGGATGTGAGGAGTTTTTGGATGCGCGCGGGGAGGTTGCGGTCCGTGCGCCAGTGCGAGCGGAGAGTCGCGAGAAGGGAGAGGAGCGTGCGCTGTTGGTTGGCGGCGATGCTCATGGAGAAAGGCGGACGGCTTGCATGGAGGCGCGCCGTTTACGAGGGCGGGTCGGAGACCCTACTGAAACTAGAAGCGGAGGGCGTCGACGCGGATGTTGAAGCCGAAGCTGCTTTCGCGACGCTGGCCGCCGTAGAGGGTGATGGTATATTCGAGGGCCCACGTGTTGCCGATGTTGTGGCGGATGCCGTAGGCCTGCTCGTTGAAGCGCTGGGTGCGGGCGTCGTAACGGAGGTGGATCAAACCTTCGAAGACCTCGTTGAAGCGATGCGTGCTGCGGAAGAGGTAGTCGTTGAGGTGGCCACGGAGGAAATTGCTGGCGAAGCGGGCGGTCCAAAAGTCGCCGTTGCGGAGGGTGACGCCGGTGTTGAATTCTTGGAGCGTGAAGTCCTGCGGTGTGAAGCTTTGATAGACGCCGAGCTCGAGCCAGCGGGCGGGCATGATGGCGAGTTCGGTGTGGATGGCGGAGACGGTGCGTTCGCCGGGAGCGCGATCGAAGTGGAAATCGTTGGCGACGTTGAGGACGATGAGGTCGCGGGAGCCGTAGAGCGGGTCCCGGGTTTGGAGCGTGTTGTCGAGGCCGAGTCGGATCGTGTTGGTGCCGCGAAGTTCGTCGATGTTGCGGATGGCGCCGAGGCCGAGCGGCTGGAGGTAGGTGACGAAATTGCGGCGATCGATGGGCGGGATGTAGCGCGCGCCTTTTTCGGCTTCGGGGATGTAGCGGTAGGAGAGGCGCGGGGTGACGAGGTGGCGGAGGCCGTCGATTTTCCAGCGCTCGTTTTTGTAATTGTAGACGGCGTGGGCGCGCATCTCGGCGTCGAAGCCGAGTTCGCCGAGCGTGCGGGTGTAATCTTTGCGCGGGCCGTCGAGATTCGTGTAGTGCGTGATGCGGCCGCCGGCGACGGGGGTAAAGGTGAACCAGGAAGTGGGGCGGATCGGGCGCGAGACGGCGTAGTAGGCGTCGAGGCGATCGGCGCGGAGCTCGGCGCCGGGCGTGGGATTGAGCGGGCCGAACGGAAGCGGATCTTCGCGGAGGGCGGCGAAGCTGGCGTTGAAGCGCTGGGTGAGGCCGGAGTCGCCGATCGGGGTGGGGACGAGATCGAAGCGGAGTTCGGGGAGGCGTTGTTGAACGACGAGGAAGGAGTTCGGTTGGAGGCGGGTGAAGAGGGAGACGTAGTAGTTGTCGCCCGCGTAGACGGCTTCGACGAAGTTGTCGGGTTGCTGGATTTCGAAGAACTCGGCCGGGCGGAAATCGCGGAGGACTTCGGAATCGCGCCAGTAGTTGATCTCCGCGGTGAGGGAGAGGCGTTGATTGATTTGCTGGACGTGATTCCACTCGGCGAAGCCGCGGCTGCGCGGGACGCGGCGGCCGACGACATCGTTGTAGCGCGTGCCGTAGTCGGTGATGAAACCGGAGTGGAAGTTGCCGCGGTAAAAGGTGTCGGCGTCGCCGGGCGTGTCGCTGGCGTAGGTGCCGGACGGGCCCATCATCACGCCGCGGTTGGTGTAGAGACCGAGGTCGGCGCCGAGGAAGAGGGAGGACGTGATGGGAAGCTGGAGACGCGCTTCGGCGTAGAGGCCGAGGGTGCGGCGGTAGCCCCCGTTGATTTGGGCGTTGGGGAGGAGGAAGCCGCGGAGGTTGGTGGAGAGCGCGGGGAGGGCGAGCGGGCGGATGTTGCCGATGCCGGCGGAGGCGCCTTGGGTGCGGATGCGGTGGTCGGACGTGAAGGTGACGCGGTCGGCTTCGGCGGTGGGGACGAAAGGCGCGGGTTCGGGGACGGTGAGACGGGCGTCGTTGACGGTGATGGCGGAGCGGTCGCCGGTGGCGCTGGAGCCGGAGACGTAAATCGGATGTTCGCCGACGCGGAGGTCGCCGACCTCGTAGGTGCCGGTGTCCTCATGATAGATGATGCTGTCGGCGAGGAGGCGCCGGGCGCCTTGGGTGAGGGTGGCGTTGCCGCGGGCGGTGACGACGCGGGTTTTCGGGTCGAAGCGAAGTTCGTCAGCGGTGAGGCGGAGGTCGCCGTAGTCGATGCGCGGGTTGTCGGTGAAGATGGTTTCGCCGGTGCGGATGGACGTCTCGGAGCGGCCGGCGACGATCGAGGTGGCGTTGGGCGCGGCGGCGAAAGCGGGGGCGCAGAGGCAGAGGAAGGCGAGCAGGCGTCGGGTCACGTTGGGGCGGAGGAAAGGCGGGGCGGTGCGCGCAAGCAAGCCCGCGGGAGAACCGAGGACCGCGGTCATGCGCGGAAGCTCCGAGTCCCAAGATCAGCTCCAGAGAATCTCCATATTCCAACCTCCAACCGGTGTTTGAGCATTGGGTCTTCTCTGGAGCTTGGAGCTTTTTCCCCCGGCGGCGGGGTGAAGTTCGGTAGCGGGATTCGGGGGGATAAAGGCGACGTTGGAGCTAGACGGGCGCGGTGCGTTGGGGCAGGGTGCGAGGCTCGTAACTCCTTATGGCCGTGATCATCTCGCAAAAGGACCTCACCGATCTGCTCAACGCCAGTCACACGTCGCCGCATTCGGTGCTGGGAATGCATCCGCACACGAAGGGACGGACGAAAGGCGTGGTGGTGCGGGCACTGGTCCGAGGCGCAGAGGCGTGTATCGTGGTGGATCCGGCGCCGAACACGCAGTGGCCGATGGAGCGGATCGCGGACGAAGGGATGTTCGAGGTGTTTATTCCGAAGCGTCCGGAGGTGTTTCGGTATCAACTGCGGGTGAAGACGGCCTCGGGGGAGCTGCGGCAGTTTTATGATCCGTATTCGTTTTTGCCGACGTTGAGCGATCAGGACCTGTATCTGTTCAACGAAGGGAACGAACATCGCGCTTACGACAAGTTGGGCGCGCATCTGCGGACGATCGATGGCGTGCCGGGCGTGGCGTTTGCGGTGTGGGCACCGGCGGCGAAGCAGGTTTCGCTGGTGGGGAATTTCAATCATTGGGACGGGCGTTTTCACCAGATGCGTCCTCTGGGATCGTCGGGCGTGTGGGAGCTGTTCATGCCGGGGCTGGAGGAGGGGGAGCTCTATAAATATGCGGTGCGCGATCAGCGCGGAAATGTGCGATTGAAGACGGATCCGTATGGGACGTATTTCGAGGCGCCGCCGGGGAATGCGTCGATCGTGTATGACGTCGCCAAGTTCAAGTGGAACGACGGCGAGTGGATGGAGAAGCGCCGGGCGAGTGCGGGGGCGATCGATCGGCCGATGTCGATTTACGAAGTGCATCTGAACTCGTGGCGGCGCGACGCGGAGGATGCGAACCGGCGGCTGAGCTATCGCGAGGCGGCGGTGCAATTGGCGGATTACGTGACGGAGATGGGCTTCACGCACGTGGAGTTCATGCCGCTGGCGGAGCATCCGTTCACGGGCTCGTGGGGCTATCAGGTGACGGGATTTTTTGCGCCGACGCACCGACATGGGGCGCCGGAAGATTTCGCGTGGCTGGTGGATTATCTACACCAGCGCGGGATTGGGGTGATTTTGGATTGGGTGCCGGCGCATTTTCCGCGCGATAGTTTCGCGCTGGCGGAATTCGACGGCTCGCATCTTTACGAACACGCGGATCCGCGGTTGGGCGCGCACATGGATTGGGGCACGCTGATCTTCAATTACGGGCGGAACGAAGTGCGGTGTTTCCTGATCGCGAACGCGCTGGCGTGGATGGAGCGGTATCACATCGACGGGCTGCGCGTGGATGCGGTGGCGTCGATGCTGTATCTCGATTACTCGCGGAAGGAGGGACAGTGGATTCCGAATCGTTACGGCGGCCGGGAGAATCTGGAGGCGATCGATTTCCTGAAGCGGGTGAACGATCTCGTGCATCATTATCATCCGGGCGCGTTGATGATCGCGGAAGAGAGCACGTCGTTTCCCGGGGTGACGAAGCCGACGAGCGAGGGCGGGCTGGGCTTCGACTACAAGTGGAACATGGGGTGGATGCACGACACGCTCCGGTATTTTGCGAAGGACCCGATTCACCGGAAGTGGCATCAGAACGATCTCACGTTCGGCATGCTGTATCAGTATGCGGAGAATTTCGTGACGGTGTTTTCGCACGATGAAGTCGTGCACGGGAAGGGCTCGATGCTCTTCAAGATGGCGGCGTGGCACATTCCGGAAAAGGCGGCGCAATTGCGTTCGCTCTACGGCCACATGTGGGGCTATCCGGGGAAGAAGCTGTTGTTCATGGGAAGCGAGTTCGCGCAGTCGCATGAATGGAACTACGACAGCGCGCTCGAGTGGCATCTTTGCCAGTATCTCGATCACGAAGGCGTGCGGCTGCTGGTGCGGGATTTGAACAAGCTATACGCAAGCGAGCCGGTGTTGGGTCAGAACGATCTGAATCCGCAGGGATTCCGTTGGATCGCGTGCACGGATGCGGATGCGAGCGTGATCGCGTATCTGCGGACGGATCGCGAAGAGAAGACGTTATTCGTGGTCGTCGGACATTTTTCCGGGGCGACACGCGATTATCGGATCGGAGTGCCGCGGCGCGGGCTGTGGCGCGAAGTGATCAACACGAACAGCGAGTTCTATGGTGGGACCGGCCTGGGGAACGACGGGGCGCGTCACACGGAGGATCTCGAGTGCGATGGCTACAGTCAGTCGATCGCGCTGAAGCTGCCGCCGCACAGCACGTTTATTTTCAAGTGGACGGCGGAATGAGGGTGGCCGGGGTGGTGCGGCTGATGCGTCGCACTACCGTTGGCGGCCCGCCTTCTCGTGATTTGAGAAGGTGACGGTGAGATCGGCGTCGAGGGATTTGAAGAAGAAGGCGCGGCCGCGGAGGCGGGTCGTGCTTTGAAGAAGAAGGCTTGGGCGCTCGCTGTCGGGGAGACTGTAGGTGAGGGTGGTTTTGAGCTCGCTGATCTTTACGCCGAGGGTGGGCGAGAACGGGGCGGTCGAGGCGATTTCGAGCGATTCGATGGTGCGGGTGGGCGAGTGAAAGCGTATCGTGGCGGCGAGATGTTCGGCGGTGGTGTCGCCGGCTTCGGAAGGTTTGAGGCGGCAACGCCAGGTGGTGCGATCATCCGAGGACGAGACGAGTTCGAGCGTGGAGAGATCGAACTGGCTGGTGAGGTGCGGGGCGTTGAGGGCGGAGGAGCGGCGGGTGACTTTTTGGCGGTAGTCGTGGAGCTCGTCGGGGGTGGGAGCGCGGCGATCGAGTTCGAGGAGCGACCAGCGGGTGAATTCCGGTTGGGCGGGATCGAAGCGTTCGACGCGGCGCTGGTCGCCGCTTTCGGTGGTTTGGGTGAAGGACCAGCCGCGCGGGCCTTCGGTGCGGAAGGTTTCGAGGGCGGCAAGGAGTTGGGTGCGGGCGTCGTCGCTCGCGAAGACGGAAGAAAGCGGGAGCGCGAGGGCGAAAAGGACGAAGGCGGCGAGACGCATTGCGCGGTGAAAGCGAAAGTGGGGAGACGAATCAAATTCTCTGCGCGATCGTTTCAAAGAAACGGCGGCGTGGCGCGTTGATGGAAATGAACGCGCAACCTGGAGGACATCATGTTAAATCGATTCACCTGGCCTGTTGTGGTTTCGTCGGCGTTTCACGCCGGACTGTTTCTGTGGACGTGGGAGAAAACGCCGCGCGTGGCGCCGCCGCGGATCGAGGTGTTTGATACGTTTGTTTGCGCCTGGCCGAGAGAAGAGCCGGAAGAGGTGCAGCTTTTCGAAGCTGAAGCGGCGGCGCCGAAAGGGAATCCGGAGGCCGGGCGGCCCACGCTGGATGAGTTCATTGCGGTGGAGCGGGCGATTTTGGAGATGCCGGCGCGTGAGCTGCGGGCGCCCGTGGAGTTCGATGGGACGCGGATTGTGCCGGGCGATTGGGGCGATCCGATGGGCGCGGACGAGTGGGGTGGCGCGCCGGTGTTGACGGCGGGGGCGCTCGACCGGATGCCGCGGACGAAGGTGCGCGTGGCGCCGCTCTATCCGAGCGAGGCGCGTGGAACGGGGCTGACGGGCGAGGTGCTGGTGGAGTTCGTGGTGGACGAAACGGGGCGGGTGTTGCGGCCGCGTGTCGTGCGATCGACGGATGCGCGGTTTGAAGCGCCGACGTTGCGGGCGGTGGAGAAGTGGCGGTTCGAGCCGGGAACGCGGCACGGCGTGCCGGTGCGGTTCCGGATGGCGGTGCCGGTGGTGTTTAGTTTGGAGACGTGAACGACCGGCGGGAGGGATTACATTAGCTGTGAAATGCGACCGAGTTCTTTGCGGCCGGGGAGCTGGACAGGGTCGCCGACGCGTTTGCCGAGGAGCGTGCGACCGAGAGGAGATTGCGGGGTGAGGACGAGGATGTTGCGGCCGTCGAGTTCGAGTTCGAGGCCACCGGCGCGGGGGCCGAGGAAATACCAGGTTTTGCTTTTGCCGGATTCGACTTCGATCAGCGCGCCGACGGCGGTGGCGGAGTCGGGTGTGAACGCGGGGAGCGAGAGGGTGGTGTAGAGTTCGATGCTGGCGGCGATCTCGGCAGCGAGGCGGGCCTGGCCCTCGGCGAGGTAGGCGGCCTCCTGGCTGTGCATGTCGTATTTGTTTTCGGGCCGGCTTTCCTCGTCGATGGCTTCGTCGCGGGAAACCTGCGCGGCGCGAACCTGCAATTCATGTTCGGTGCGGAGCTGTTGCAGGATTTGTTGGCGAAGGGATTCTTTGTTCACGAGGGAGAAAAGGGGCTGTTTCACGGCCGGGAAGCGGATGATGTCAATGGTGCAGGCCGTGGGCGAATCTCTCGTTGACTGCGACGGAGCCGCTCTCGAATCTTTTCGGAAACCTTCGGACGGGAACACCGTCCAACACTCGCCTCCTCTTCCTCCATGAATTTTCTGCGTCGCGCATCGTGCGTGTTTCTCGTCTTCAGCGGTGTGGCTTTGGGCCAGCGTATCGAGGATCCGAATATCGACGATTATGTGCCGGTCGTGGAGGACGACCTGGTGGTGTATACGCCGAAGCAGGCGGTGCGGCTCGGGTTTCGCGTGCTGACGGGCGTCAACACGGAGTTCGGCGGCGCGGGCGTGCTGCAATCGCAGAGCTTGAATTTGGACAAGGACCTGACCGAGGACGCGGAGCGCGGCTATCACGACGGCTATGTGTTCCTTGATCAGCGGACGATGACGGATCCCTCGGGCGTGCAGGTGCCGATCACGCCGGATGGACGGACGAACAATTGGAGTTTCCGTAATGATGAGCAGGCCGCGACGGAAGGCTTCATCATGATGAACAGCTACAAGGCGACCGTGACGGACGGGGGATTCCGCGAGAAGGATCCGGGCGCGACCTATGGCATTGAGCTGTCGCTGGATCGAGACTTCGGCGAGTTGTTTAATTCGCGGCTGAAGTGGGGCGTGGTCGCGGGCATGAGCGTCAACCAGATCCTTTCGACGACGCGCTCGGCCGTGACCGCCACCATCGACCGGACGACGGATTACTTTTCGCTCGACGGCCAGGCGGCGCCGACGGCGCCCTACATCGCACCGCAAACGACCGCCGGGGTGGATACCTCGGTGCTGTTGCGCTACCGGCCGGTGGACCGGCAGACGTCGCAGACGTCGAACACGGCGGATTTCGAGAACCACTGGCGGTTGCGCGGGGCGTTCATGACGTTCCGGGCGGGGCCGGTGCTGCAGTATCCGATCACGGAAAAGTTCAGCGCGACGTTGAGCATCGGCGCGGTGCTGGTGTATGCCGGCTCGAGCTATGAAGTGACGCAGACCTTCTCGCCGGAAAGCGGCGATGATCTGTCGCTGTTCATCACGGACACCTCGAGCTACTTCACGGCGGGCTTCTATGCGGATGCGAACCTGCAGTATGCGCTGACGGACAACGCCGGGTTCTATCTGGGCGCGGTTTATCAGAATAGCGGTGACTACGAGCAGGTGGTCGAGAGCGACGACGGCACGTCGCGCTATGTTTCGCGGGTGGATCTCAGCAAGCTGCAGGGTATCCGCGCGGGCATGACCTTCCGCTTCTAAGCGGAGGAAAACCCGGCACGGATGCCGGGTTCCGCCGGAGAGAGGGCGGTTGACGCGATTGGTGCTTTGCACCGGCGCGGCGGCGGGTTTGCTGGCGAGGCGTGAACGAGAACAAGCGCTACTGGCCGGTCGGATCGTTGATCGCACTGACCGGGCTCAACCTGCTGGACTACCTCGACCGGCAGTTGCTGGCGGCGGTGCTGACGCCGGTGAAGGAGGAGTTGATGCTCTCGGACCGCGACGCGGGCTGGCTGCTGAGCGCGTTCATGTGGGGCTATTTTCTGACGTCGCCGATTTTTGGCTATCTCGGGGACAAGCTGAGCCGGCGGTGGTTGATCGGCGGCGGGGTGTTCGTGTGGAGCCTGGGAACGCTGATGTCGGGGCACACGAGTTCGTATTGGGCGCTGATTTTCTTTCGCGTGCTGGTGGGTTTCGGGGAGGCGAGTTTCGGGACGATCAGTCCGAGCTGGATCGCGGATCTGTTTCGCGGGCCGCGGCGTAACACGGCGATTTCGATCTTCTATCTCGCGATTCCGGTGGGCTCGGCGCTGGGCTACATCATCGGGAGCGCGCTGGCGGCGCGGTATGGGTGGCGGGCGGCGTTTTTATGGGCGGGTTATCCGGGGCTGCTGCTGGCGGGTTTGTTGTTCTGGCTGAAGGAGCCGTCGCGGGAGAAGACGGAGGATGCCGCGGAGCGGCGGGTGGGGTTTGGGCTGCGGGCGTTTTTGCCGCTGCTCGAGTCGAGACCGTATCGCTGGGTGGTGGCGGGCTACATCGCGCAGACCTTCGCGATGGGCGGATTCGCGCAGTGGGCGCCGACCTTTCTTTATCGGGAGCATGGCATGGATTTGGAGGCGGCGGGGCGGTTTTTCGGACTGTCGCTCGTGGTGATGGGCTTGGTGGCGACGCTCGGCGGCGGGTTGGTGGCGAGCGCGTGGCAGCGGCGGAGCGGGGCGGGATATTCGTCGCTGCTGGCGTTGAGCTCGGTCTGCGCGGTGCCGGTGTCGTTTGCGGCGTTCTTGATTCCGGATCCCGCGCTGGCGCGGGTGGCGCTGGCGGGGGCGATGTTGTTTTTGTTTTTGCCGACGGGGCCGCTGAACACGTTGATCTTGGAAACGGTGCCGGTGCGGTTGCGCGCGAAGGCGATGGCGGGATCGATTTTCGCGATTCACGCGTTTGGGGATCTGTGGTCGCCGGGCTTGGTGGGCTGGATCTCGGATTTCACGGGCAGCCTGCGAAAAGGAGTGTTGATCCTGCCGGGGGCTTTGGTGGTGGCGGCGGTGTTCTGGGTTTTGCTGGCGATTCGGCAGCGACGGGAGGCCGGACAGCGGCCGTGAAACTCAAGTTGGGATGAACATCCCTTGCATTTGAATTCCCATCGGCTACACAGGCCGGCGTGCGCTTCACGCCAGTTCGACGGTTGTCTCCTGCTCTTCCGTCGCTGTTGGGTCTCCTGACGGCGAACGTTTTACGTGCCCAGGAACCGATGATGGTGATGGACGCCAGCGTGGAGCCGTGGCTCTGGTTGTTGGGCGGGATGCTGATGACGGCGATCGGTGCGGCGGTGTTCTGGGTGGTGCATCAGCGGGCGTTGGAGCGGGCTCGGGCACAGCTCGAGCAGGCGCGGCAACTGGAGTTGGAAAAGCTGGCGGCGGCGCAGGCGCGGCAGGCGAAGGAGATCGCGGATTCGGCGAACCGGGCGAAGACGGAGTTTCTGGCGACGATGAGTCATGAGATCCGCACGCCGTTGAACGGCGTGATCGGATCGGCGGAGTTGATGCTGGAGACGCCGTTGAACGCGCAGCAGCGGGAATACATGACGACGGTGCGGACGTCCGCGGAGGCGCTGCTGGCGATCGTGAACGACATCCTGGACTTTTCGAAAATCGAGGAAGGCAAGGTGCTGCTCGATCACACGATGTTCGAGTTGAGGCAGCCGGTGGTGGATGTGTTGAAGATCGCCTCGGCGAAGATCGGCGAGAAGAAGCTGGAGCTGGTGCTGGATTTTTCGCCGGACGTGCCGTCGCGCGTGCACGGCGATCCGTCGCGATTGCGGCAGGTGTTGCTCAACCTCGTGTCGAATGCGGTGAAGTTCACCGCGCAGGGCCACGTGTTGGTGCGCGTGACGCGCGAAATCGATCCGGCGATCGCGCCGCGGGTGTGGGTGCGGTTCAACGTGATCGACACGGGGATGGGAATTCCGGCGGAGACGCGGGTGCGGTTGTTCGAGAAATTCACGCAGGCGGATGCGTCCACGACGCGGCGCTTTGGCGGGACGGGGCTCGGGCTGGCGATCAGCAAGCGACTGGTGGAATTGATGGGCGGGCAGATCGGCGTGGAGAGCAAGCCGGGGCAGGGATCGCTGTTCTGGTTCACGCTGCCGATGCAGGTGGACGACGTGCCGGCGGCGGTGGTGCCCGCGCCGGCCGGATCGGTGTTGATCGTGGACGATCTGCCGGTGGCGGCGGTGGCGGTGGAGAGCCTGTTGAAGACGATGCAGATGCCGGCGGCGACGGCGGCGAGCGGCGCGGAGGCGCTGGACCGGTTGCGCGCGGTGGGCGAGAAGCCGGTCGATTTCGTGCTGGTGGATCATTCCTGCGCGCCGCCGGGTGCGGACGAATGGGTGAAGACCGCGCGCGCGCTGCCGGAGCTTCAGGAGACGAAATTCATCCTGCTCGCGCCGCCGAACCGGCATGCGGATTCGGCGACGCCGTTTCCGCCGGAATTTTCCGCGATGGTGGTGAAACCGGTGTTGCAGGGCGAGCAACTGGCGGAGGCGTTTCGCGAGGCGAAGGGCGTGCAGAAGCAGGCGGTGCCGGTGCGCGAGACGATGACACTTTCGCGCAAGGGCGTGCGGGTGCTGGTCGCGGAGGACAACAGCGTGAACCGGGTGGTGATGGGCGGGATGCTGAAGAAGCTCGGCTGCGAGGTGGAGTTCGCGGAGAACGGCGCGGAGGCGGTGGCGAAGACGCGGTTGAGCAGCCACGACATCATTTTCATGGATTGCCTGATGCCGGAGATGGACGGCTGGAACGCGACGCTCGAGATCCGGCGGCTGGATTCGCGGACGCCGATCGTGGCGACGACGGCGAATGCGACGGCGGACGACAAAACCCGGTGCATGAAAGTCGGGATGAACGATTATCTGAGCAAGCCGTTGCGGATGGCGGAGATGGTGCGGGTGATGGAGCGCTGGGTCGGCTGAAGCCGCCGCCGGAGGCGGCGGAAGGACCAAGCTCCAAGATCCAAGCTCCAGAGAATGTTCAAATTCCAGGCACCGAGCGTTTGGAGGCGCGGGGCCGGTGTTTGAAGATTGGAGGTTCTCTGGAGCTTGGATGTTGGGGCTTGGAGCCTTGTAACCTTCGGGTTAGTGGTGGGGTTGTCACCCCGCCCCCATGAGCACTTCATTTGTTTCGGGTCTGTATTCAGATCTTCGTGACGCGTTGCGGCAGTCGAGGAAGAGCAAGGGTCTGTCGGCGGTGACGCTGGCGACGCTGGCGCTCTGCATCGGCACCACCACGGCGATCTTTTCGATGGTGTATGCGCTGATGTTGAAGCCGCTGCCGTTTCACGAGCCGGAGCGCATCGTCGAATTGTATACGTCGGCCGTGAAGGCGGGGCTGAACAAGATGCCGGCGAACGTCGTGATGTATCTCGACTATTCGAAAAATGCGACGAGCTACGAAACGCTGGCGCTGTGGTCGCGCCGGGATGGACAGTTGGGCGAGGACGGGGCGATCAGTCAGATCAGCGGAGTGGGAGCGACGGCGGAAATCTTCGAACTCTTGCGGGTGCAGCCGGTGCTCGGGAGTTTCTTCACGAAGGAGCAGAATCGTCAGGGCGAGGACAAGGTGATCGTGCTGACACGGTCGTTCTGGGAATCGAAGTTCGGCTGGGATCCAGACGTGGTGGGGAAAACGCTGCGGATCGACGGCGAGACCTATCGGATCATCGGCGTGGCGCCGCAGATGCTGGAGGCGATGGATTCGCGGGTGAAGTTCATCATGCCGCTGGCGTGGCCGCCGCAGGCGGAGAATCCGCAGGCGCGGTATGCGTTGAATATGCAGATGCTGGGGCGGTTGAAGCCGGGAGTGACGATTGCGGCGGCGGACGCGGAGGCGAAGGCGATCGAGCAGCGGTATTATGAGGCTTCGCCGCCGCCGGTGCGGCAGTTCATCGAGCGCTCGGGAATCACGATGAACGTCGGCAGCGTGCAGGCGCAGCGGGTGGCGCCGGTGAAGCCGACGTTGCTGTTGTTGCAAGGGGGCGTGGCGTTCGTGCTCTTGATCGGTTGCGTGAACGTGGCGAACTTGCTGCTTGTGCGCGCGAACGCGCGGCAGGGTGAGCTGGCGATTCGGTTTGCGCTGGGGGCGAGTCGGGCCGCGATTGCGCGGCAGTTGTTGGTGGAGAGTTTGGTGCTGACGGGTCTTGGCGCGCTGTTGGGCGTGGGGCTGGCGTGGGCGACGTTGAAAGGGATGAATCACTACGTGCAGCAGATGCTGCCACAGGCGCTGCCGATTACGCTGAATTGGAAAGTGCTGTGGTTCGCGGTGCAGTTGACGGCGGGGGTCGGCGTAGTGATCGGGTTGATACCGATCGTGCACGTGCTGCGAACGAATCTGGCGGACGTGATCCAGCGGTCGACGCGTGGCGCGTCGGCGGGGCGCGGCGTGCGGGCGCTCAGCAGCACGCTGGTGGTGGCGCAGTTTGCGGTGGCGTTGATGCTGCTGACGGGCGCGGGGCTGTTGATTCACAGCTTTGCGAAAGCGTTGAATGTCGATCGCGGGATGGACCTGCGCGGGGTGGTGGGGGCGGCGGTTTCGCTGCCGGCGGTGCATCGGGCGAGCGACGAGGCGGCGAAGTCGCTGCGCGAGCGGATGGTGCGCGGGATGATGGAGATCCCGGGGGTGACGGCGGCGGCGATCTCGTATTCGACGCCATTTCGCGGCGGGCTGCCGATCAATGCGCTGACGTTGGAGAACGATCCCTTGCCGGAAGGTTCGCCGCAGCCCGGGGCGTATCGCGTGTCAGTGACGCCGGGGTATCTCGCGACGATGGGGCTGCGGTTGGTGGAAGGTCGATTTTTCGAGGAAGCGGATGTCGAGGCGAAGGTGCCGCGGTTCGTGGTGGACGAGGATTTCGCGAAGAAATTTTTCCCGGGGCGATCGGCGGTCGGGGGGCGGTTTACGTTTGGGCAGCGTCCGGAAAAATCGGAGGACTGGCCGGAGATCATCGGCGTGGTGCGCAATGTGCCGCACAACGGCGTGGAGGACAAAACGGGGAATCCGTTCGTGTATCAGATGCTGCAGGGCCGGCCGGGAGGGTTCGGGCTGTATGTGCGCAGCGAACGTCCGCTGGCGGATACGACGGCGATGATGCGGGCGAAAGCGCGGGAGATCGATGCGACGATCACGCTGGTTGAAACGGCGACAATGGAGTCGGCGGTGAGCGAGTCGTTCGACAGTCGGCGCGCGGTGATGCTGCTGCTCGTGGCGTTCGCGGGGATGGCGTTGTTTCTGGCGGCGCTCGGGATCTATGGCGTGCTGGCGTATGATGTTTCGCAGCGGACGCGGGAGATTGGGATTCGGGGCGCGATCGGCGCGACGCGTGAGCAGTTGATCGGGATGGTGCTGAAGCAGGGACTGTGGAAAGCGGGAGTCGGACTCGCGGCGGGTTTGGTCGGCGCGTGGTTGTTGAGCCGGACGATGGAGAGTTTGCTGTTTCAGGTCAGGCCGACGGATCCGATCGTGTATGCGGCGGCGGCGGGGTTGTTGATTGTGGTCGCGGTGGTGGCGAGTTGGTTGCCGGCGCGACGTGCGGCGAAGATCGATCCGCTAGCGGCGCTGCGGATGGACTAGCGGCGCAGGCTGCGGCACGGAGCGCCGCTAGAAGTCCAAGCTCCACAGAATCTCCAAGCACCAAAGTTCAATGGGTGTTTGGTTATTGAGGATTCTTTGGAGCTTGGTGCTTGAATCTCGGAGCTTCGTTTTGCGCGTTCAGGCGCGCAAAACGTCGGTGAGCTTCGCGGGGTCTTTGCCGCCGCCCATGGCGAAGTCGGGTTTACCGCCGCCTTTGCCGCCGATCTTGGCGCTGAGTTCGCCGACGATTTTACCGGCTTGGTGGCCGGCTTTGATCGCGGCGGGGGAGCAGTAAACGACGAGGCTCGCACGATCGCCGAGGACGGCGCCAAGCGTGACGACGCCTTCGCCGAGTTTGTGGAGGACCTGCGAGCCGAGGGAGCGGAGCGCTTCCTGGTCGGAGACCTCGACGACGGCGGTGACGAATTTAAGCGTGTCGCGGGTGGTGGCTTGGGCGGCGAGGTCGGAGGCGAGATTCGCGGCCGCGCGTTGCTCGTGGGCTTTCAGCTTTTTCTCGATCTCCTTTTGGTGAGCGAGCAGCGACTCGAGTTTGGAGACGACGTCTTGCGAGCCGGCGTTGAGGTGGGCGCTGACGGCGCGGAGGGCGTTTTCGCGGGCCTCGATGAAGTCGAGCGCGGCCTGGCCGGCGACGGCTTCGATACGACGGGTGCCGGCGGCGATGGCCATTTCGGCGACGATCTTGATGACGCCGATTTCGCCGGTGGTGGCGACGTGCGTGCCGCCGCAGAGCTCGCGGCTGTAGCCGCCGATGTCGACGACGCGGACGATGCGGCCGTATTTGTCGCCGAAGAAGGCGAGGGTGCCTTCGGGTTTTTTGTCGAACTCGGTTTCGTAGGCGGAGACGGGCGCGTTATCGATGACCTTCTCGTTGACGAGGTGTTCGACCTCGCGGAGCTGCGCGGGGGTCATGGCTTCGAAGTGAGAGAAGTCGAAGCGCATGCGCTCGGGGGTCTTCGACGTGCCGGCCTGGCGGACGTGCGTGCCGAGGACTTTGCGCAGAGCCCAGTGGATGAGGTGGGCGGCGGAGTGGTGGCGGCTGATCGCGCGGCGGCGGAGGGCGTCGACGGCGAGTTCGGCGGCGGTCCCCGGTTTCAAATTTGAGATTTGAGATTTGAGATTCGCGTCGCTGGCGACGCGGTGGAGGTGGCGGCCGGATTTGTCCTTCACCGTATCCACAATGTGGATAAGCTGGCCGTTGATGAGGGCGGTGCCGGTGTCGCCGGCCTGGCCGCCCATTTCGGCGTAGAAGGGCGTTTGGTCGAAGACGAGGAAGGTGTCTTTTTCGGTTTGAACGATGTCGACGAGCGTCGCGGGACCGGCGGTGGTCGTGCGCGTCATCGTGTAGCCGAGGAAGGTGGTCGGCTTGAGATCGGCGGTTTCGCCTTCGGTGGCGGCGACGACGATTTCCTTCTTCTGGGCGGCGCGAGCGCGTTCGCGCTGCTGGTCCATCAATTTTTCGAATTCGGCGGTGTCGACGGTGAGGCCGCGCTCCTGGGCGAGGAGCTGGGTCATGTCGAGGGGGAAGCCGTAGGTGTCGTAGAGTTCGAAAGCGAGGGAGCCGGGGACCGCGCCGGATTTCAGATTTGAGATCTGAGAATTAAAAATGGAGAGGCCCTTTTCGAGCGTGCGGCCGAAGGATTCTTCTTCGCTGCGGATGACGCGGCGGATGATGTCCTGGCGTTCTTTCAGCTCGGGGAAGACGGAGCCGAGGCTTTCGACGACGGGGGCGACGAGTTGTTCGAAGAAGCCGGTGCTGAGGCCGAGTTTCTTGCCGTAAAGAATGCCGCGGCGGAGGATGCGGCGGATGACGTAATTGCGGCCCTCGTTGCCGGGGAGAATGTTGTCGGCGATGGCGCAGCTCACGCACCGCGCGTGGTCGGCGAGGACGCGGAAGGCGATGTCGATGTTTTCCTGTTCGCCGAGGCCTTCGCGTTTCGAAGGGACGGTGCCGTTGTAAACTTTGCCGGAGAGCGCGGCGATTTTGTCGAAGAGGGGAGCGAAGACGTCGGCGTTGTAATTGGACGGCTCGCGGGAGAAGTCCTTGAAGCCTTTCGTCGTGGCGTAGATGCCGGCGACGCGTTCGAAACCCATGCCGGTGTCGACGTGCTTGGCGGCGAGCGGGGAGAAGGTGCCGTCGGCGTTGGCGTTGAACTGGATGAAGACGTGATTCCAGATCTCGATGCAGCGGGAGCTGGAGGAGTTCACGAGCTTACGGCCCTCGGCTTCGTCGTCGGACGGGAGCAGGTTGAAATGGATTTCGGAGCACGGGCCGCAGGGGCCGGTGTCGCCCATCATCCAGAAGTTATCTTTCTTGTTTCCGTGGACGATGTGGACGGCGGGATCGAGGCCTTCCTTGCGGAAGATTTCGGCCCAGATGTCGTAGGCTTCCTGGTCGAAATCGGCGGGGTCGTTCTTCGATTTGTCGGGAGAGTAGACGGTGGCGAAGAGACGCTTGGCGGGGATGCCCCAGACCTTCGTGATGAGTTCCCAGCCCCAGGTGAGTGATTCTTTTTTGAAGTAATCGCCGAAGGACCAATTCCCCAGCATCTCGAACATCGTGTGGTGGTAGGTATCGAAGCCGACGTCCTCGAGGTCGTTGTGTTTGCCGCCGGCGCGGATGCACTTCTGGGTGTCGGCGGCGCGGGTGTCCTTCGACGGGCGGACGCCGGCCCATTTGGAGACATCGGGCGCGCGATCGCCGAGGAAGATCGGCACGAACTGGTTCATGCCGGCGTTGGTGAAGAGGAGTCCGGGCGAGTCGGGCATGAGCGACGCGGACGGGACGATGGTGTGTCCCTGTTTCGCAAAGAAATCGAGGAAGCTCTGGCGGATCTCGGCGGAGGTCATACAGCAGTGGATACGCGTGACGCGGGTGTGGCGGACGCGGAAGGGGCAGCTAAAGGGAGGCGGTTCGGAGCGGAAAGGATTTTCTGAGCGGCTGGGGGATGGAGGGGCGGAGCGGGGGAGGCGGGCAAAGCGGGCGGCGGGATCTGTTTTGATGCAAGGAGTGGGCGGAAAATGAGCTGACGTTCAGGGGATTAGGAGTATGTAACTCCCAGGCCGGAACCCCATGCCGCATCCGCTTCGAGTTCTTTTGTTGGAGGACAGCGCGCTCGACGCCGAATTGATTCTGGCGCAGTTGCGGGAGGACGGTTTTGAGCCGGCGTGGACGCGGGTGGACGACGAGGCGGGATTTCGGGCGGAGCTGAAGCCGGAGCTGGATTTGATTCTTTCGGATTACCAGATGCCGCAGTTCACGGCGTTGCGTGCGCTGGAGGTGTTGCGCGAAAGCGGGCTGACGGTGCCGTTGATCATCGTATCCGGCACGATTGGCGAGGACATGGCGGTGGCGGCGATGAAGGAAGGGGCGAGCGATTATTGAAGGACCGGCTGGTGCGACTGGGGCAGGCGATCGAGCGGGTGTTGGAACAGCACCGGTGGCGGCGCGAGCGAATGGAGGCGGAGGCGGCGCTGCGCGAGAGCGAGGAGCGGTTTCGGCAGGTGGTGGAGAGCATCCACGAAGTCTTCTGGATGACGGATGTGGAGCATCGCGAGATGTTCTACGTCAGCCCGGGATATGAAACGATCTGGGGGCGTCCGACGGCGCATCTGATCGAATCGCCGACCGCATGGCTGGACGCGATTCATCCGGAGGATCGCGAGCGCGTGGCGAAGGCGATGCGGACGAAGCAGGTAACGGGCGAATACGACGAGACGTATCGGATTGTTCGTCCGGACGGATCGGTGCGGTGGATCCGCGACCGGGCGTTTCCCGTGCAGCGGAAAGGCGAGCCGGTGACGCGTGTGGCGGGGGTGGCGGAAGATGTGACGGAGCGGAAGCTGCTGGAGGCGCAGTTTCTGCGGGCGCAGCGGATGGAGGCGATCGGCACGCTGGCGAGCGGGGTGGCGCACGATCTGAACAACATCCTCGCGCCGATGTTGATGGCGGCGAGTTTGCTGAAAGAGTCGGCGTCGAATGCGCGCGATCGCGAAATGCTGCAGATGGTGGAGCGCAGCGCGGAACGGGGCGCGGACCTGATTCGCCAGTTGTTGAGCTACAGTCGTGGCGTGCCGGGGGTGCGCGTGCCGGTGCAGCCGAAGCATCTGTTGCGGGAGGTCGAAGGGATGATCCGGGAAACCTTTCCGCGGGAGATCACGATCACGTTTACGTTGAAAAAAGATCTGTGGCCCGTGGTGGCGGACGCGACGCAACTGCACCAGGTGATGATGAATCTCTGCGTGAACGCGCGCGATGCGATGCCGGAGGGAGGAGCGTTGCAGGTGGCGGCGCGGAATGTGGAGCTCAACCGCGAACAGGCGGCGCGCTGGCCGGGGGCGCATCCGGGTCCGTTTGTGGCGATTCGGATCGCAGACACGGGAACGGGCATCGCGCCGGAGAATCTGCCGCGGATCTTCAATCCGTTCTTCACGACGAAGGAAGTCGGGAAAGGAACGGGGTTCGGGCTGTCGACGGCGTTTGGGATCGTGAGCAATCATGGAGGATTCATCACGGTCGAGAGCCGGCTGGGGGAGGGAAGTGCGTTCGAGGTTTACCTGCCGGCGGCGCTGGATCCGGTCGAGCCGCAGGCGGCGACGGGGGAGAAGCCGACGCAGCGGGGCGCGGGGGAAGTGATTTTGGTGGTCGACGACGAGGAATCGATTCGCGAGGCGACGCGGCATCTTTTGGTGCAGAGCGGTTATCGGGTGGTGACGGCGGTGAACGGGCGGCACGCGCTGACGGTGTTTCTGGCGCATCGCAACGACGTGAAACTGGTGATCACCGACGTGATGATGCCGGAGATGGGCGGAGGGACGCTGGCGCGGGCGTTGCGGGTGCTGGCGCCGGGATTGAAGATTCTGGCGACGAGCGGACTCGAGGCGGACCGGCAGCATCGGGAGTTTGCGTCGCTGGGAGGAGCGGAGATTTTGCAGAAGCCGTGCGGGTCGGCGACCTTGCTGGACGCGGTGCGGCGAACGCTGGATCAGGGCGGGCCTTGAGGCGGTCGCCCGGGGCGGCGGGTCGCGCGATCGTTGCAATAAAATGCGGAGTTGGCGCGAAAGAATGCCAAGAAACGCGGAGTCTCCGACCTTGGATGGGCAGCGGGCGGAGAGTCGGGAAGGTAAAGTGCGGCGATTCTTTGTCTTCGAATGCCTTCCCCATTCGTCAGTTCCTCGACTTTCCCCGCCGCCTCCGAATCGCGAGAGAAGGTGCCGCCGGAGGGGAATGCGTCGGCGGAGGCGCGGCGGGCCGCGGGGGCGACGGCGATCGCGTTGCGCGCGGCGTCGATCTACGCGGTGCTGGCGGGGTTGTGGATTGGTTTTTCGGATACGCTGCTGCGTGACGTGGCGTCGGACCCGGCATGGGTGGGGTGGGCGGCGATGGCGAAAGCGGGTGCGTTTGTGGCGGTGACGGCGGGGGCGCTGTTCTTGTTATTGCGGCGTGAACTGCGGCGCAGCCAGGCGGCGGTGGAGGCGCAGGCGAAGTCGGCGGAGGCGTCGCGACTTTGGGCGGAGGTGTTCGCGGCGTGCTCGCACGGAGTCGCGGTGAGCGATCCACGGACGAATCTGACGATCGCGTGTAATCCGGCGTTCGCGCGATTGTTGGGGCGGAGCAGGGACGAGCTGATCGGGCAGCCGGTGCTGGATCGCTACGGACCGGAGGCGGGAGAGATCGTGAGAGCGGCGCTGGCAGAGGCGGATCGCACGGGCCAGGCGCGATTCGAGTTAAACCTTCGACTGCCGGGAGGAGAGAGTCGCGACGTGCAGATCGACATCGCGATGGTGCGGGATGCGTCGGGCGGTTGGCTGCATCGCGTTGGAGCGATGCAGGACATCACGGAACAGAAGCGCGCGGAGCGGGCGCTGCGCGAGACGCAGTTGAGCATGGAGGAGGCGCAGCAGGTGGGCGGATTCGGAAGCTGGACGTTCGAGCTGACGGATCCGGAGGTGTTGGAGAACAACCGGGTGACATGGACGGACCAGTTCGACCGGATCCTGGGGCTCGAGCCAGGGGAAATGCCGATGACGATGCAGGTCTTCATGGAGCACGTGCATCCCGAGGACCGCTCGCGTGTGCGGAAGGCGGCGACGGCGGCGATGCGCGATTTGCGGACGTATCGGATTGAGCATCGCATCGTGACGAAGAAGGGCGCGGTGCGATATGTATTGGCGGCGGGAGAGGTGATGCAGGGGACGGATCCGGCGCGGCCGTTGCGCTTCGTGGGCACGATGCATGATGTGACGGAACGGGTGCGGGTGGAAATGGCGTTGCGAGAAAGCGAGGAGCGATTCCGCGCGGTGGTGGAAAACATCCACGAGGTCTTCTGGATGCGCGACGTGTGGCCGGAATGCGTCCGTTACATCAGTCCGAATTTCGAACAGGTGTGGGGTCGTCCGGGAGTGGAGTTGATGGAGAAGCCGATGGTGTGGTTCGAATCGATCCATCAGGAGGACAGGGCCCGGGTGAAGGAGGAACTGGCGGAGTTGGAGAAGGGCGGATTGTTCGATGTCGAATATCGAATCGTGCGGCCGGATGGGGCGGTGCGCTGGGTGCGGGACAAGGCGTTTCCGGTGCGGAATGAAGGGGGCGAGATCGTGCGCGTCGTGGGCGTCGCCGAGGATGTGACCGAGCGAAAGATGCTGGAGGCGCAGTTTCTGCGGGCGCAGCGGATGGAGGCGATCGGCACGCTGGCGGGCGGAATCGCGCACGATCTGAACAATATCCTTTCACCGATGTTGATGGCGGCGGGGATGTTGAAGGAGAGCTCGAGCGATCCGCGGTCGCGGGAGATGTTGAGCATGGTCGAGACGAGCGCGCGGCGCGGGGCGGACATCATCCGGCAATTACTGACGTTCAGCCGGGGCGCGGGTGGCGAGCGGGCTCCGATCGAGCTGCAGCGTCTCGTGAAGGAGACGTGCACGATCATTCGGGAAACGTTTCCACGCGAGATCGCGCTCGAGGTGAACGTGGCGCGGGATGTGAGGCCGGTGGTGGCGGACATCACCCAGTTACATCAGGTCCTCGTGAACCTGACCGTGAACGCGCGCGACGCGATGCCGCACGGGGGGCGGCTGGTGTTGACGATGGAGAACATGACGCTGGACGCCGGCGATCGCGCGCTGCACGCGAAGGCGAAGCCGGGAGAGTATGTGAAGCTGTCGGTGAAGGACACCGGAACGGGAATCCCGCCGGAGATCGTGGACCGGATTTTCGATCCGTTTTTCACGACGAAGGATGTGGAGAAAGGGACGGGGCTGGGGTTGTCGACGGTGTTGGGGATCGTGCGCGGTCACGGTGGATTCGTGACGGTCGAAAGCACGGTGGGCGTGGGCAGCGCGTTTCATGTTTATCTGCCCGCCGTGAGCGTTGCAGCGGCGGAGGAGCGGCGTCCGCCGAGTCAGTCGCCGATGCCGGTGGGTGGAGGCGAAGTGGTGTTGGTGGTGGACGACGAGGAGTCCATTCGTGTTGCCACGCGGCAGGTGTTGGAAGGGCACAACTACCGGGTGATCACGGCGAGCAACGGCAAGGAAGCGGTGAGCCGTTTTCTGCAGGGGCGCGAGCACGTGCGGCTGGTGTTGACCGACGTGATGATGCCGACGATGGGCGGCGGTTCGCTGGCGAGGGCGTTGCGGATGATCGAGCCCAAGCTCAAAGTGATCGCGATGAGCGGGCTGGAGTCGCCGGGGACCGAGTTGGAGGGGCTCGGCGTGAACGTGCTGCCGAAGCCATGCAGTCCGTCGAAGCTGCTCGAAGCGGTGCGGGCGGCTTTGACGGAGACGAAGTAGTCAGCGCGAAAAACAAGGAAGCGGGGTGAGGGCACCGCGCTTCCCTGAGCAAAAGCGAACTTAAAGGTTCGCGATGATGGCGTCGGCCATTTCGCGGGTGCTGACGGAGGGACGGCCGAAGGCGATGTCGCCGGTGCGGATGCCGGACGTGACGGTTTTCTTCACGGCGGCTTCGATGCGCGTGGCGGCCTGGTTGAGGCCGAAGCTGTAGCGCAGCATGAGGGCGGCGGAGAGGATTTGCGCGCAAGGATTCGCGATGCCCTGGCCGGCGATGTCGGGGGCGGTGCCGCCGGCGGGTTCGTAGAGACCGAACGGAAGCTGGCGGGAATTGAGGCCGGTGCCGAGCGAGGCGGACGAAAGCATGCCGAGCGAGCCGCAGATCACGGCCATCTCGTCGGAGAGGATGTCACCGAACATGTTTTCGGTGACGAAGACGTCGAACTGGTTGGGATTGCGCGCGAGCTGCATGGCGGCGTTGTCGACATACATGTGGGACAGCTCGATGTCGGGCGCGTTTTTCGCGCAGTAGTCGGTGACGGTCTTGCGCCAGAGGACGGAGGTTTCGAGGACGTTGGCCTTGTCGATGGAGCAGAGGCGGCGCTTGCGGCCGCGGGCCGTGGCGATGGCGGTGGCGAGGATGCGCTCGATCTCGCTCTTGCGGTAGACCATCGTATCGATGGCTTGGATATCGCCGTCGGGGAGCGTGGTGGTTTCCTTCGGTTTGCCGAAGTAGACGCCGCCGGTGAGCTCGCGAATGCAGACGATGTCGATGCCGTCGGGGATGCGATCGGACTTGAGCGGAGAAGCGTCGGTGAGCTCGCGATAGAGCAGGCCGGGGCGGATGTTGGCGAAAAGGGTGAAATGCTTGCGGAGCGGGAGGAGGGAGGCGCGCTCGGGTTGCTGGGCGGGCGGGAGTTTTTCCCATTTGGGGCCGCCGACGGAGCCGAAGAGGATGGCGTCGGCCCAGGAGCATTTTTCGAGGGTTTCCTGCGGGAGGGCGGTGCCGTGCTTGTCGATCGCGGCGCCGCCGACGTCGGCCTCGACGTAATCGAGGCGGAGACCTTCGCGCTGGGCGACGACCTGGAGGACGCGAAGCGCCTCGGACATGACTTCGGGACCGATGTAGTCACCGGCGAGAACGGCGAACTTGAGCGACGACATAAACGGGAACAGTGGCAAGCGGGGTGCGGCGGTGGCAAGAGCGGTTTGCGAAGGGGCGGGGTCGTGGTGCGGCAAGGGTGAAACCTGTGGAACGGGTTTGCGGTTGCGCGGGAGCGGGAAGGGCGTGGATTGGGCGGCGTGAATTTGCATGTGCTGCCCGCGGGGCCAATCCAGACGAATGCGTATTTGTTGACCGCGCCGGAACGCGGTGAGGCGGTGTTGATCGATGCGCCGCAGGGCGTGTGGACGGAGGTGGAGCGGATTTTGAAAGAGGAGAAGTGTCGCCTGACAGCGCTGTGGATCACGCACGGGCACTGGGATCATATCCAGGACGCGGCGGAGGTGGTGCGGAAGAGCGGGGCGGAAACGATTGCGCACGCGGACGACCGGATGATGATCGAAACGCCGGAGATCATGGAGCGCTTCATGGGCGAGCGGCTGGGGCTCGAGCCGGTGAAGGTGGATCGCTGGGTGAAGCAGGGCGACCGGCTGGCGGCGCTCGGGACGGAGGCGGAGGTGCGGCACGTGCCGGGGCATTGTCCGGGGAACGTGTTGTTTTATTTCGCGGGAGCGCGGGCGGCGTTCGTGGGAGATGCGTTGTTTGCGGGGAGCGTCGGCCGGACGGATTTGCCGGGCGGGGATTTCGACACGCTGGAGCGGGCGATTCGCGCGCAGATCTACACGCTGCCGGACGAGACGGTGGTTTATCCGGGGCATGGGCCGGACACGACGGCGGGGGCGGAGAAGACGACGAATCCGTATGTGAGTGGTTAAAGTCCTGTCATTCGCGACCGATGCTCGAAAGCCTGGTGGACTCGCGCCGACGTTTACTTTTGGATACGTGCTCCCGCTCAACATGAATATGGCGCAGCATGAAGCGTTCATGCGCCGGGCCCTCGAACAGGCGCGCAGCGTCTGGGGCGCGACGCATCCCAATCCGATGGTGGGGGCCGTGATCGTCGAAGATGGCCAGGTGGTGGCCGAAGGCGCGACGGCGCCGGACGGAGGACCGCACGCGGAGCGGCTGGCGTTGCTGGCGCGCGGCAAGGCGCCGCGGCCGGGGGCGATTCTTTATGTGACGCTCGAGCCGTGTTCGACGCAGGGGCGGACGGGCGCGTGCACGGACGCGATCATCGCGTCGGGGATCAAGCACGTGGTGGTGGGTGCGACGGATCCGAATCCGGCGCATTCAGGAAAAGGATACGACGTGCTGCGGGCGGCGGGGATCGAGGTGACGACCGGCGTGCTGGAGCGGGAGTGCGCGGACCTGAATTTGATTTTCAATCACTGGATCACGCGCGACACGCCGCTGATCGCGTCGAAGTCGGCGGTGACGCTCGATGGCCGGATGGCGTGTCGGACGGGTGAATCGAAGTGGATCACGGGCGAACTGGCGCGCGCGGACACGCATCGGTGGCGACGGGTGTTTCCGGCGATCGCGGTGGGAGCGGGCACGGTGTTGAAAGACAATCCGCGGCTGACGGCGCGCGTGCCGGGAGCGGAGGAGTGGTGTCCGGTGCGGTTCGTGTTCGACGGACTCCTGCGCACGGTGATCGACCGGTCTTTGCCGGCGCTCTATACGGACGAGTTCCGCGAACGGACGGTGGTGGTGACGACGCAGCACGGCGGGCTGGGCTACGTGCGAAAGCTGCGCGATCTCGGCGTGCAAGTGTGGGTGCTGCCTTCGGCGACGCAGCGGGTGCCGTTTGCGGACTTTCGGAAGAAATGCGTGGAGGAGCGGATTTCGGGGGTGATGGTGGAAGGCGGCGCGCAGTTGGTGAGTCAGATGCTGCAGGACCGGCAGTTGGATTATCTTTTCGTGTATCGCGCGCCGCTGGTGCTGGCGGACGACCGGGCGATGCCGATGTTCACCGGGCTGCGCACGGAGCGGCTGGTGAATGCGATCCGGCTGCGCGACCTGCGGGTGGAGCAGCACGGCGACGATGTGCTGACGCGCGGGCACGTGGAATATCCGGAGAAGATGTTTATCGATGAGACGAAGTTTCGCCTCGGGTGAAGGCGCGGGAGACTGAGATGCGACGGATTTATCTGGCATCGGGCAACGCGCACAAGGCGGCGGAACTGCAGCGGATGGCGCGCGAGGCGGGGTTGGCGCTCGAGATCGTGTCGGCGCGCGAAGCGGGCGGGATGCCCGACGTGGTGGAGGACGCGGGGACGTTTGTGGGCAACGCGCGGAAGAAAGCGCGGGCGTTGAAAGAAAAATTGCCGGCGGACGCGTGGGTGTTGGCGGATGACAGCGGCGTGTGCGTGGATGCGCTCGACGGAGGGCCGGGCGTGGAATCGGCGCATTATGCGGGACCGGAACACGACGCGGCGGCGAATCTGCGCAAGCTCACGCAGGTGATGCGCGACGTGCCGGAGGACCGGCGCGGGGCGCATTTTCTGTGCGTGCTGCTGGTGCTGCCGGGGCGCGGGGAGGAGCAGATCTTCGAAGGCGTGTGCGGCGGTCGGCTGTTGCGCGAGCCGAAGGGAGGCGGCGGTTTTGGCTATGATCCGTTGTTCGTGCCGGATGGATTTGAACAGAGTTACGCCGAGCTCGGAGACGAGGTAAAGAACCGGATCAGTCATCGCGCCCGGGCGTGGGCGCGGCTGGTGGAGTGGGCGCGGGGCGTGTAACGGGCGGACCGAAAGAAAGAGAGCATGCGATGACGAATCACCCCGGCGAAACGCGACCGATTCGTTGTTTGCTCACGGCGGGGCCGACGCGGGAGCATCTGGATCCGGTGCGATTCCTGAGCAATGGCTCGAGCGGGAAGATGGGTTACGCGCTGGCGGCGGCGGCGGCGCGACGCGGATGGACGGTGGACCTCGTGAGCGGACCGGTGGCGCTCGCGCCGCCGGAGGGCGTGACGGTGCAGCGGGTGACGTCGGCGGCGGAAATGCTGGCGGCGTGCGAGCCGCGGTTTGGGGCGTGCGATCTTTTCATCGCGGTGGCGGCGGTGGCGGATTTTCGGCCGAAGGAAAGGTCGGCGCAGAAACAGAAGAAGACGACGGAATCGCAGGTGCTGGAGTTGGTGCCGACGGTGGACATCTTGAAAACGCTCGCGGCGAGGAAGCGGGAGGGACAGGTGGTGGTGGGATTCGCGGCGGAGACGCACGACGTCGAAATGTATGCGCGGCGGAAGCTGGTGGAGAAACGACTGGACTGGATCGTGGCGAACGACGTGTCGGGGACGGGGGTGGGGATGGAGGCGGACGAGAATGCGGTGACGTTGATCGGGGCGGGTGGGCAGCGGGCGAGTTTCGGACCGGCGCCGAAAGCGGAGGTGGCTGAATTTGTTCTAAGGTTGATTTGCGGGGAGAAGGAGTAGCGCCGGCGACAGAAATCCGGCTGTCACTACATTGTGGCGACGGAACGCTGTTCCGCCCGTGAGGTGGGGGCGAGATGGCGGTCGAGGAAGGCTCCCATCTCGTTGAGATAGATCACGCGATCGTCGATCGACCAGTTGCCGTGACCGCCCAGCGGGAAGGATTTGGCCTGGATGTTCGAGTTGTGTTTGCGGAGAGCGTTGAGCATTTCGCGTGCTTCGGTGGCGTGGACGATGGAATCGCGTTCGCCATGGATGATGAAGACGGGCTGCTTGATTTCGGTGGCGCGAAGAAGAGGGTCGATGAAGGGCTCGTCGGCCTTGAAATTTTCGCGCTGGAGAAGGGTTTTCCAGAAGCGGTAGGCGACCTGGTTGTCGAAAATCCAGCGGTCGTCGCGGAGGGTTTTGCGCCAGTTGGAGACGGCGGCGACGGCGATCCCCGCGCGATAGAGGTCTGGATATTTGGCGAGGCTGATATACGTGGCCCAACCGCCGAAACTCGCGCCGGTGATGGCGACGCGGGACGGATCCACTTCGCCACTGTCGATGAGGTGCTTCACGGCGTCCGCGATGTCGTCGATGATCACGGTGTCGAGACGGGCCAGCAGTCCGGCGTTCTGATAGGCGGCGCCATAGCCGGAGGAACCGCGGTAGTTGACTTGGAGCACGATGTAGCCGCGGGTAGCAAAGAACTGATTGGTGGAATCAAAACGCCAGCTATCGCGCGCCATCGGGCCGCCATGGACGTTGACGAGGAGCGGAGCGGGGCCGTCGGACTCGGGCGGGCGGGTGATGTAGCCGAAGATTTTTTGGCCGTCGCGGGTCGGAAACTCCGCGGGCGTGGTGCGGGCGAGCGCGCGATCCTTCAAATGGGCGCCGAGTTCGAGCACGGCGATGAGGCGGCTCTCGGCGGCGCGGAAGACATAGAACGTGCCGGGATCTCGGTCGTTGGTGGTGAGATAAACGAAGGTCGAGCCATCCTCGGACCAATCGATGGGGAAGTTGAAGTGATCGGGGAAACTCTTGTCGATGGCCGCCTGGATCGCTTGGAAGCGAGGGTCGAGCCACGCGACCTGCGGCTTGGTGGTTTCGAAGATCATCCCGAGCAGTTGCGGGGAATTCTTGGCGAAGAGGAGACGGGCGAGCCCGCCGTCGTCGGTGCTGAGATCGTAGCGAGGATGCCGGGCGATGGTTTTCTTGATCACGCCTTCGGACATGCTGAAGGCGGCGAGTTCGTAGCGATCGGTGTCGAGCCGAGTGGAGACGTAAAGCGTGTCGCCGTCGGGCCCGACGGAGTGAACGTCGGCAACGCGATCGAGGCGCTCGGAGGCCTTGTGGTCGAAGTGCAGGCCAGGTTGCTTCACGAGGTCATCGATTCGTCGCCAACCGGAATCGGGCGTGGGGCGGCAGAAAAACTCGAAGCGGTCCTTGTCGACCTTTATCCGGACACGCGCGACGCCCTGTCGGTCGAAGAGGTAGTAGCCGTAGGCGGGGTCCTCGAGGTCGGAGGATTTTTTGGTGCGGACATTGAATTTGTAGAATGCGGCGCCGTAGCGACCGCCGGTAAGCACGAGGACGTCGCGCTGGTCCGGGAGGGACGTGATGATGGAATAGACGTCTTCGGAAAGAACCTGCGTCTTGCCGAGAGGCACGTCGAGGAGCTGAAGCCGATAGCGCGAGCGGGAACGATGATACTCGCTGGTCGAATTGCTCTCGTAGTCGTCCTCGGCGATGAAGGCGATTTCGTTGTCACTGATCCAGGTGAGATCGCCGACATAGTCGTCGGCTTCGGCAACCGGCACCTGGCAAAGCAGCTTCATCGACGAGAGATCGTAAACGATGAGCTCTTTCTTGGCTTCGCGTTTGCGAACGGTGGCGAGGAACCGGCCGTCGGCGGAAAGTTCGTGGGGATTGACGTCGTCGAATTTCACGAGTTCGGCGGCGGCGACGCCTTTCACGTTTTTGAGCAGGTCGGCGTAGAAAGCTTGGACGTCGTAGGTGTCGGGATGTTCGCTGGTGCGAACTTCAAGCGAGCGGGAAAACAGGTGAAGTGAACCGGCCGCGTCGACCGGACTGCGGAGCTCCACTTTGACGTCCTTGGGCTTGTGGGCCGAGAGATCGCCGATCGGGATGAGTTTTCGCTGAATGGATCCTTGGGCGACGAAGGTCAGGAGACCGTAGCAATCGTCGAGGGAGCGGTCGGCGGTGATCTTGGCGGTGTAGCGGAAACGAATGGCGCTGGGGTGTGTGCGTTCCTTGAGCGGAGCGTCGCGAAGAGGGTCGTTGTCGGCGACGACGTCGCTGATTTGGATGAAGCCATCAGCGAAGCCCGGGCCGCGGCGGATTTCGAAGTTTAGATCGCGAGTGCGGTTCTTCTTTCCGTTGCGAAGGACGGTAATGTCTTTGTCGGAGCAACCGATGATCGGGAGCATCTCATCATTGAGGCGAGCGTGCGGCTGCATTTGAGCGGCGACACGAACGAGGGGTGATGCGCTCCACAGGAGGGCAAGCGCAAGGACGGGGTAGCGCAGTTGAAGCATGCGCGCCGATGTGATTACTTCGTAAGTTTACTGCAATACAGGAGCGTGTCGTAGGCGCATCTTGGTTGCAGAGAAACGCGTGGATGGGGCGATGCGGCGGTGGGGGGCGCCGCGCTTCCCTCGGCGAGGACGGGCCTCAGAGGATAAGGTCGGGGGGGACGTTGCTGAGGGCTTCCTCGATGGTGGTGAGGCCCATCTTCACTTTCAGCATCGAGTCCTGGTGGAGCGTTTTCATGCCGTTGCGCATGGCGACGCGCTTCAGCTCGGCGACCTCGGCTTCCTTGTTGATCGCCTCGGTCAGCTCCTCGCTGTTTGTCATCAATTCGTGGATACCGACGCGGCCCTTGTAGCCGATGCCGCCGCAGGTGGGGCAGCCTTGGGGATTGGCCTTGAAGATCTGGCCGCTCCAGCCGATGGCTTTTTCAAGGATGTCTTTTTCGCGGCCCTGCGGTTCGTAGGGAATCTTGCAGTTCTTGCAGACGCGGCGGAGGAGGCGCTGGGCGCAGACGCAGACGAGGCAGGCGGAAATGTTGAACGGCTCGATGCCCATTTCGCCGAGGCGCGTGACGGTGGAAGGCGCGTCGTTGGTGTGGAGCGTGGAGACGAGGAGGTGTCCGGTGAGCGCGGCTTCGACGGCGATGCCGGCGGTTTCCTCGTCGCGGATTTCGCCGACGAGGATGATGTCGGGGTCCATGCGCAGGTAGCAGCGAAGGGCGCGGGCGAAGGTGAGCCCGATCTGCCGGTTCATCTGCATCTGGTTGAGACCGGGAAGCGTGTATTCGATCGGGTCCTCGGCGGTCTGGATGTTGACGTCGGGCGTGTTTACCTCCGCGAGGGCGGAGTAGAGTGTCATGGACTTGCCGGAGCCGGTGGGGCCGCAGTGCAGGATCATGCCGTAAGGCTGGCGGATGCACTCGCGGTATTTGGCGAGATTCTCGTCGGAGAAGCCGAGCGCGGGAAGCGGAAGGGTGGTCTTCTGCTTGTCGAGGATGCGCATGACGACCTTTTCGCCGTGGTTCATCGGGCCGGTGGCGACGCGGAGGTCGATATCGATGTTCTTCTTCGTGTATTTTTTGAAAACGATGCGTCCGTCCTGCGGCAACCGACGTTCGGAGATGTCGAGATTGCACATGATCTTGAGGCGCGTGACGAGGGCGTTGGTGGCCTGTTTGGGGAGGCGGAGTTTTTCCTGACAGAGGCCGTCGATGCGGTAGCGAACAACGAGTTCTTTTTCCTGCGGCTCGATGTGGATGTCGGACGCGCCGGAGACGTAGGCATCTTCGATGATGCGGTTGGCGAGCTGGACGATGGGAGCGGATTCCTCGTCCTCGAGTTCGGCGGCGCTGGCCTCGCCGACGCCGTCGCCGGTGTAGGCGGTGCTGATTTCCTCGGCGACGGAGGCGACGTCGACGGAGGTGTTGGTGTTGGAGTCCTTGAAATATTTCTTGAGGAGGGAGTCGAAGAGCGTGGCGGAGACGACGCTGACGTCCTCGATCGCGAGATCGGCGGCCTGCGAAAACGCCTCGCGCTTGGCGTAGTCGAGGGGGTTGGTCATCAGGACCGCGACGGAGTTGGGCGAGAGGCGCTTGTGGGGGAAGACGCCCTCGCGGCGGATGAGCGCGTCGCCGACGACCTCGAGGAGTTTGTCGTCGATTTCGATTTCGTCGGGATTGGTGACGAGCGGGAGGTCGGTGAGCTTGGCGACGAAGCGCGCGGTGTCGTCGGCCGAAAGCTGGAACTTCGGATCGACCATCCGCTGGATGAGCGTGGCGGAGTATTCGGCGACCTCCTGGAGGAGGACCAAATCCTTTTCGGTGAATTCGCCGCCGGTGCCGGCGGACTGCTCCTTGTTGAGGACTTGGATCGCGCCGATGACGACGTTGGTCTTGAGCGGGACCGTGAGCATCGAGCAGACCTCGAAGCCGGTGGTCTGGGCGAGCGACGCCATCATGGGCGCCTGCGTCTCGGTGTTGCGGAAGAAGATGGGCTCGCCGGTGGCGATGACCTTGCCGACGACGCCGGTGCCGAGGGGGAGCTTGAGGGCGAGGAGCTTGGCGGCGGTCTCCTGGAGTTTGTTTTCGAGGGAAGGGTCCTGCGCCCAGAGCGTGGGCGAGTAGTAGACATTTTTGAAGGCGATGTCGTTGCCCTCGACGAGGTAGAACGTCATCGACTGCGCCTGGAGCGCTTCGACGATTTTCGAGGAGGTGAGCTCGATGACGGAGCTGACGTCTTCGCGGCTGGGGGCGGGCTTCGAGATGACCTTGATCAGCAGCGAGCGGCGCAGGGTGCTGGACAGGGTGGGGGAAGCCATGGGTAGCGAAGCGGGATTCGGGGATTGTCAGAATGCGATCGGGACGCCGCAATGACAAAGAACCGCGCGAGCGGCGGCGCTGCATGTTCCAGTGGTTGCAACGTTTTTTCCGTATCGGGATTTTGGACGCGGGAGCGCGCGGAGAGCGGCGCGCGGCGGAGTGGCTGCAACGGGAAAAAGGATACGCGGTGGTGGCGCGCAACTGGCGGTCGCCGCGAGACCGGCGCGAGGAGATCGATCTGGTGTGTCGGGACGGCGAGGTGCTGGTGTTCGTGGAAGTGAAGGCGCGAACGGCGGGGGCGATGGTGCCGGGGTATTTCGCGGTGAACGAACGGAAGAAACGCGTGCTGCGGCGGGCGATCGATGCGTATTTGAAGCGGCTGGCGCATCGGCCGCGGACGATCCGGTTCGATGTGGTGGAGATCGTGCACGCGGCGGGCGGTGAGGAGGAGTTGGACGTGCTGCACTTCGAGAATGTGGCGTTGTTTTCGAAGGAGTATCGGCGGGGAGGGTGAAGGGGGAGAGTTGAGGGATGAGAGTTGAGGGTTGAGGAGAGGAGTGGTCGACGATGTGACACGCGGGAGTGAAGTGGCGGCTTGCGTCGTAGGGAGCGCGGGGCGAGTTTCGCCGTTCGCATGGGCGACACACACCGACATCCCTTTCTGCATGGGCTCAGCAAGCATCGTGGCGCGGCGCCGACCGTCGTCGTGATTTTCGGCGCGTCGGGCGATTTGACGGCGCGGAAGCTGATTCCGGCGGTCTATAATCTCGGCGTCGATGGACTCCTGCCGGCGGATTTTTTCCTCGTGGGCTACGGGCGGAAGCCGATTCCGGACGAGGAGTTTCGCGGGATGGCGGCGGAGGCGATCAAGGAGTTTTCGCGGCGGGAGTTGATGGCCGACGTGTGGGATCGGATCGCGGCGCATACGAGTTACGTGGCGGGCGGTTACGACGAGAAGGCGGCGTTCGATCGGCTGGCGGCGCACATCGCGGGCGTGGAGAAGAAACTCGGGCGGCCGGTGCAGACGTTGTTCTATATTTCGACGCCGCCGTCGGTGTTCGCGCCGATTATCCAGAATCTGGGCGCGAGCGGGCTGGCGGCGAAGTATCTCGGCGAGCCGCACCACACGAAGGTGATCATCGAAAAGCCCTTCGGCAAGGACCTCGCCTCGGCGCGGGCGTTGAACACGACGATCCGGGCGGTGTTCGAGGAACATCAGGTGTATCGCATCGACCACTACCTCGGGAAGGAGACGGTGCAGGATTTGTTGGTGCAGCGGTTCGCGAACGCGATTTTCGAACCGTTGTGGAATCGCAACTTCATCGACAGCGTGCAGATCACGGTGGCGGAGGAAGTCGGCGTGGGGTCGCGCGGCGGTTATTACGAGCAGAGCGGGGCGCTGCGGGACATGATCCAGAATCACACGATGCAGTTGCTGGCGCTGACGGCGATGGAAGCGCCGGTGTCGCTCGATGCGGAGGCGATTCGCGACGAGAAAGTGAAACTGTTGAAGGCGATCCAGCCGTTGCGGCTCGGGCCGGGCGGTGACGTGGCGCGCGCGCAGTATTCCGCGGGGATGATCGGCGGGAAGCAGGTGAAAGGTTATCTCGAGGAGGAGGGCATCGCGGCGAAATCGGCGACGGAGACCTATGCGGCGCTGCGGTTGTCGATCAACAACTGGCGTTGGCAGGGCGTGCCGTTTTATCTGCGTTCAGGGAAGCGGATGGCGCGGCGGGTGTCGGAGATCGCGATCAATTTCAAGCGACCGCCGGGAACGTTGTTCGCGGAAGGCGAGAAGTTCGATCTGGCGGCGAACACGCTGTCGTTTCAGATCCAACCGGACGAAGGCCTCAGTTTTGTGCTCAACGCGAAAGTGCCGGGCCTCGAGACGCGGACGCAGCCGGTGAAAATGAATTTCCGGTATGCGACGACGTTCGGGTCGAACACGCCGGAGGCTTACGAGCGTTTGGTGCTCGATGCGATGGTGGGCGACGGAACGCTGTTTATTCGCGGCGACGAAGCGGAGACCTCGTGGAAGCTTTGCACGCCGATCCTGGAATATTGGGCGGCGAACGGCCGCGACGGGCTGGATCAGTATCCGGCGGGGTCGTGGGGGCCGGCGAACAGCGACGAGTTGCTCGCGGCGAACGGGCACCGGTGGAGGAAACCGTAACCGCGCGGAAGGCGCGGTAAGATCCAAGGACCGAGCTCCAAGCACCAGAGAATGTTCAAAAGCCAGGTTCCAATGAGGATGGTAGGTTTGTGATTTGGTGGTCTGGCGTTTGGGATTTTTAACAACGATGCCTGAAATTTTTGAGACGTTGCCCGGGATTGAAGTGCCGGTGGGGTCGGTGGCGCGGAGCCTGGCGCACATGTGGGAGCAGACGGCGGCGAGCGGAGGCGCGGCGCCGGCGGTCGACGACGCGAAGGCGACGCAGGCGAATGTGGTGCTGCACCTCGGGTTCGGCACGACCGTCGAGGACGCGCGCGAGCAGTTTCAGACGATGCTGCGGTTTTCGCAGCGGTATCCGAGCCGGGTGGTCGTGCTGTGTCCGTTGCGGCGCGACGAGGGCGTGACGGAGATGCGCGCGAAGGTTTACGGCGAGTGTTTCTTGGGAAAATCGAAGGGCGACACACGCTGCGTGGAGTTCGTGATGTTGAGCTATCCGGTGGTGGCGCGGGCGCGGCTGGAAGATCAGGTGTCGGTGTGTTTGTCGACGGATCTGCCGTTGTATTACTGGGCGCACCGGTTTTCGGAGGCGTCGAAGCTGGCGGACTACACGTATCTGCTGACGAGTGCGAAGCGGGTGTTGATCGACAGCTCGATCGCACCGGCGGGCGCGTTGCATTATCCGTGGCCGCGTCCGAATGCGGTGCGGGATCTGGTGTATTCGCGGTTGCTGCCCGTGCGGCAGACGGTCGGGCAGTTTCTGGCGCGTTACGAGCCGGCGACGCTGGTGGACGGATTGAAGGAAGTGAAAGTGACGCACGCGCCGGGATTGGCGGCGGAGGCGTGCGTGACGACGGGATGGATACGACGGCGGCTGGCGGCGTGCGGGGCGGACGTGGAGCAGGTGGGTTTCACGGAGGGCGAAACGACGGAGAGTCTCGGAATCGAGTTTGGCTATGCGGGCGGGAAGAAGTTTTTCCGCTGGGCGGGGAATTTCGAGAAACGGCACGCGCAGCTGGAGGCGGATTTTGGGGACGGCCCGACGGAGTTACCGGCGGGGGCGAGCCTGCTGCCGCCGGAGGTGGCGTTGAGCGAGGCGATGTTTTTTTGAAATTGAAGAGGACTGGCGGGTGGAGGGGCGCGCTTGCCAAGGGCGGCGGGACGACATGCACTTGCGGCGATTTTTCCTAAACTTTTGATCGGCGACGGCGTCTCACCGTGCACTTTTTCCCTCCCATGTTCATTGCGTTGCTCGAAGTCTTCAAAGGCGCGGGCCTGCTCATCTACCCGCTGGGTATCTGCTCGGTCGCGGCGGTGTTCATCATCTGCGAACGCGCGTATGCGCTGCGTCGCGCGGCGGTGATGCCGCAGGATCTGGTCGAGGCGGTGATCAACGGCCGGCCGCTGAGCGGCGGTCGGCATACGGTGCTGGCGCGGATCGTGGAGTTCGCGGAGCAGCACAAAAATGACGAGGATGCGGTGAAGGCGTTCGCGCGGTTGGAGATCAACCGGATGGAGCGCGGCGTGCCGTATCTGGACGTCATCTATGCGGCGGCGCCGCTGATCGGGTTGACCGGAACGGTGGTCGGCTTGCTGAAGGTGTTTTCGCAGATCTCGCCGGAGACGGGATTGCCGGATCCGGTGGCGTTCACGTCGGGCGTGGCGCTGGCGTTGTCGGCGACGGTGATCGGCCTGTGCATCGCGGTGCCGTCGCTGGTGGGCAGCGGGTATTTGCAGCGAAAGATCGAGAATTACGCGGCGCAGCTCGACGTGTTGCTGGAGCGAATTCTGCAACGGAGCCGTTGATGGCGCTGTATCAAAAACGCCGGAAGCGGCCCGAGATGAATCTCGTGCCTTTGATCGACGTCCTGGTGATGTTGATCTTCTTCGCGTTCGTGACGATGCAGTTCAAGTCGGCGGCGACGTTGAACATCACGCTGCCGAAAGTGGAGACGGCGGGAAAAAACGAGTTTCGCGGCAATGTGACCATCGCGATCGACAAGGACGAGGTGGTGACCTTCAACGGCGAGGTGGTGAGCGACGAGCAGTTGCTGGCGCTGCTGGCGGAAGTGAAGGCGGTGGATCGGGACATCCCGGTGTTGATCAAGGCGGACGAGACGACGCAGTTGCGGAAGCTGGCGTTCGTGATGGATGCGTGTCGGAAGACGGGGTTGAACAAGTTTAGTTTGCAGTCGCGGTAGCGGCGGAGGGGCGGGGGTTGCGCGGGGAGCGGGAGGTGATCAACCTGCGCGCATGAAGATTGTCATCACGGGTGTAACGAAAGGTTTGGGCCGGGCGCTGGCGGAGGAGTTTTTGCGGGGCGGGCACACGGTGATCGGGTGCGGACGGAGCGGGGAGGCGATTTTCGATCTGCGGATGGCGTATCAGGAGCCGCATGACTTTTCGGTCGTGGACGTGGCGCAGGACAACAAGGTCGCGATCTGGGCGGCGAAGGTGCTGGAGAACGACACGCCGCCGGATCTGTTGATCAACAATGCGGGCGTGATGAACACGCCGAAGCCTTTGTGGGAAATCGACGATCGGGAGTTCACGAAAGTGGTGGACGTGAATGTGCGCGGGACGGCGAACATGATTCGTCATTTCGTGCCGGCGATGGTGGCCCGAAAGAAAGGCGTGATCGTGAATTTCAGCTCGGGGTGGGGGCGAAGCACGTCGCCGGAGGTGGCGCCGTATTGCGCGACGAAATACGCGATCGAGGGGCTGACGGCGGCGCTGGCGCAGGAGTTGCCGGAAGGGATGGCGGCGGTGGCGTTGAATCCGGGCGTGATCGACACGGATATGTTGCGCACGTGTTGGGCGGAGGGAGCGGCAAGTTATCCGAAGGCGGAGGCGTGGGCGAAGGTGGCGGCGCCGTTCATTTTGAATATCGGGCCGAAGGACAATGGGCGGCCGTTGAGTGTGAGTCGGTTTGAGGATTAGGAGCGAAATGCTCACCCGGACGAATCGGGGCGGGCTGCGTTGCGCCATGGCGGTCGTATGTTTGACGGAGAGTAGAGCTTGATGCGGGGTGCGGTTACCCCCTGAAGTGCGGTATGACTTTCCGCCGGTTCACGCGTGGTCCGTGGTCGATGCCGGGCGCGAGACGAATGTTGTGGGGAGTCGTGGCGTTGTGCTGGACGTGCGGGTCGGGCTGGGCGCAGCTTTCGGGATTGCGGGATGGCGATTTGATGGCGCCGGGCGCGATCGAAGGCGCGTTGGTGGCGCCGGCGGCGAGCGATCGGTCGATGAAGGGAGTGACGGTGACGCTGCTGCGCACGCGGGCGGAGGCAGTGGTCGATGCGACGGGACGGTTCGTGTTCGAGGAGGTGTTGCCGGGAAGCTACACGCTCGTGGCGGCGGGCGAGGGATTTTCGATGCTGGTGATCACCGACGTGGTGGTGAGGCCGCGACAGCGGGTGTTGCTCGATGCGGAGGAGATGCCGGTGGCGATTCGCGAGGGGGACGTGTATCGGATGGAGCCGGTGGTCGTGAGTGCACGGAAGCAGTTGGAGGCGCTGGAGCGATATGAGATCACCGAGCAGCGGTCGCAGCCGTTTGCGACGGGGAATGTGGACCTGCCGCGCACGATCAACGATCCGCAGCCGTATTATTTGTTCGACCGGCGGGCGATTGCGCGGGCGGGGGCGATGACGCTGGAGGATTTCGTGCAGCGTCGGGTGCCGATGGACGCGACGAAGATGCGGGCGAGCGACAATGTCGTCACGATCGGGACCGGGCTGGGGCTGGCGGACAACAAAAGTTCGATCAACCTGAACGGATTCGGCCCGGAGCACACAGTGATCCTGCTGAACGGGCGGCGGGTGCCGAAGTATGCGGTGGGCGGGCTGCAGAACACGGCGTCGCAGGCGGACATCAACGGAATCCCGCTGGCCGCGATCGAGCGGGTGGAAATTTTGCCGGCGTCGAGTTCGGCGGCATATGGTGGCGACGCGATCGGCGGGGTGGTGAATATCGTGTTGAGGGATGATTTTCGCGGGGCAGAGATCGAGGTGGGCATCGAGCGGCCGTTCGATGCCCACGCGCCGATTTATCGGGGGGCTTTGACGGCGGGGCGGACGTTCAATGGCGGGCGGACGAATGCGATGCTCTCGGTGAGTCGGACGAAGATCGAGCCGCTCGAATACCGACACCGGCGGGAGTTGCTGGATGCGTATCGCGCGCGCGCGTGGGCGAACGATCCGGAGGGGGCGGGCGCGCCGTCGTATGCGAATGTGCCGTTGGGCCGCACGACGAACATCGTGGCGGTGCCGGTGACTCGGGTGGTGGACGGACAGGTGGTGACGGAGCCAGGGGCGTTGTTCGGGCCGGGGACGTCAGATCGGACGTTCGTGCCGGACGGGTATGCGGGCGGCGGGGGACTGGAGGTATTTCGGGCGAACGCGGGGCAGCTCAATCTCGATCCGTCGCCGACCGGGGCGGGGCGGATGCCGTTTTACGCGCTGCATTCACCGCTGGAGGTGGAGACGACGGTGACGGCCGCGTATGCGGCGGTGCGTCATCGGGTGTCGTTGTGTGCGGAGGTGTTTGGCGAGTTTTCCCACAGCCGCAATCTGGGGGTGAATCGCGGGAGTCCGGGTTATGTGACGGCGGATCTGCCGGCGACGCTGCCGACGAATGTGTTTGGGGTGCCGGTGCGGGTGACGGCGCGCGTGGAGCCCGAGCTGGAGCCGGGACGGCAGCGGTTTGTGGATGACCGGATCGTGGTGGGGATGCGCGTGGAGTTGCCGCGGGACTGGGTGGCGCAGGCGGATGCGGCGTGGACGAGCACGCGGCTGCGGCGGACGACGGGGGAGTTTCACATGACGGGACTGGCGGCGGATGCGCAGAGCGGACAGATCGATTTGCTGCGGGATTTGCGGGCGAGTCCGATTGCGTTCGAGGACTACATGTCGCGGGCGGGATCCGACGAAGGCGCGTGGCTGGGGGCGGTGGACCTGCGCGCGAGCGGGCCGCTGGCGCGGCTGCCGGGAGGGGAGTTGTTGACGACGTGGAGCGTGGGGTTCGAGGAGGACGTGCGGCGCGACTACGTGACGTGGCGGACGTTTTTCGGGGCGGCCGCGGGGCAAAGTTCGACGAGTCGGACGACGGGGGGTTCGCAGGGCAAGGGGCACATCTATGGGGAGGCGTGGCTGCCGGTGATTTCGCCGGCGAATCGGCGGCCGGGCGTGGCGCAGCTCGACGTGCAACTCGCGGGCCGAGCGGAATGGTTCGACGTGCGCGATGTGAGCGACGACGGCCGGGACGTGGCGTTCGATGCGTCGAGTTTCACGGCAGGCGTGCGTTATCGGCCGGTGAGGGATGTGATGTTGCGGGCGAGCTTCGGGACGGGATTTCGCGCGCCGGACTTCGCGGAGATCCGGCCGATGCAGCCGCCGCTGCCGGTGTCGCCGGTGTCGCCGAACGGCTGGCTGCCGGTGCCGGTGCGGGATCCGAAGCGTGGATCGACGATGGCGCAGAACACGGTGAGCCGGGGCGGGAATCCGGACGTGCGGCCGGAGCGGTCGGACAACGTGACGCTCGGCCTCGTAGTTGAACCGCGGATACTGCCGGGGCTGCGGGTGGCGTTCGATTCGACGGTGGTCCGGCGACGAAACGAGATCCGAAGCTTGGGATGGCAGGTGATCGTCGACAACGAGGAGCTGTTTCCGGGCCGGGTGATTCGCGGGCCGGTGCCGCCGGGGGACCCGTATGGGGTGGGAGCGATCACGTTCGTGGATGGAACGATGATGAACGTGTTCGATTCGCGATCGGTGAACTACAATGTTTCGGTCGATTTCGAACGGGCGACGGAGCGAGCGGGGCGGTGGGAGTTTTTTGTGCTCGGGAACACCTGGCAGCACTACACGCGGAAGATCGATCCCGATTCGCCGGCGATGGAGCAGATCAACAGCCGCGGGCCGTTTACGCAGGCGCAGCCGAAGTTCGTGGTGAATGGCGGGGTGAGCTGGACGGGAGGGAATTGGACGGCGGGCTGGGTGGTGCGGTTTTACGGGCATCACCGCGTGCACGAAGCGATGGTGAAGGTGAACGGCGGGGAATTCGTGGACGAGCAGATGTTTCACGACGTGTTCGCCGGCTATTCGTTCCCGGTGCGGACGGCGCGAGGGAGAGCGCAGTTGCTTTCGGGGGTGGAGGTGCAGGTCGGGGCGAAGAACGTGTTCAACACACCTCCGCGCTTCGATGGCTCGACGACGCGATTCTACAGTCCATATGGAGATCTCCGGCGAGGCAGCATCTATCTGACGGTGCGGAAAAGATTCTAGTGCGTGCGGTGAAGTGCCTCGGGCGTGCGTCACAACGGTGCGGCGGCTTGCCATGGGCGCGGCGAATCGTCACATGGCGCGGCGTGAAAATCCTCGTGATCGAAGATCACCAGCTTGTGAGAGACATGCTGATCGTCACGTGCGGGAGCGTGATCGCGGGCACCGAGGTGCGGGGAGCGGGGACGGGCGGCGAAGGGGTGACGGCGGCGCGGGAGTTTCAGCCGAATCTGATCTTTCTCGATCTGGTGCTGCCAGACGGCGACGGGCTCGATTTCATGGCCGAGCTGATGGCGGCGTGTGGTGAGGCGAAGGTGATCGCGCTGACCTCGCACACGGACGAGGTGTCGCTGCACGGGGCGTTGAAGGCGAACGTGCATGGGTTCGTCGACAAGAACGAGCAGCCGCTCGCGGTGTTGAAGGAGGCGATCCACACGGTGATGCGCGGGCAGCGGTATTTTTCGTCGGTGGCGCAGCGGCTGCGGACAGCAATGCATCGGGATCCGGCGGAGTTCAGCAAGATCCTCTCGGAGCACGAGCAGCGGCTGCTGGCGTTGTTTGGGGAAGGATTGTCGAACGACGAGATCGGGCGCCGGCTCGGGCTGGCGTCGGGAACGGTGCGCAATCACCGGAGCCAGATCATGAGCAAGCTCGGGATTCATGGCACACCGGAGCTGATGCGGTATGCGATCGAGAAAGGATTCACGCGGGTGCGTCGGGGGAGTGGTTGAGCGGAGAGTTTTGCGCGGAGGCCGAGAGGTGGCGCTTGAGCTCGTGGCAGGCGCGGGACGTGGAGATCCACGCGGCGGCGGTGTCGGAGGCGGAGCGGTCGCGGGCGGATTGCTCGAGACGGGCGGCGGCGTGGTTGAGAGCGGTCGCGCGGACGAGTCCGCTGAGCGCGCGGAGACGGTGGGCTTCGCGGGCGACGCGGTCGAAATCGCCGGCGGCGACGGCCTCGGCGAGGATCTGTTCGTGCGTTTCGAGTTCGGCGACATAGCGCTGGCGGGCGGCGTCGGGCGGCAGGGCGGCGGCGCGGCCGAAGAGTTCGAACGCGGCGGTGTCGACGACGTGACCGTTGGTGCGGGCGTCGGCCGGGGGAGGGAGCTCGCGCGCGTCGGCGGAGTTCTTTGCGGTTGCGATGGCGAGGCGGACGCTGGCGACGTTGTAGGGTTTGAGGAGAAAACCGTCCATGCCGGCCTCGCGGCAGCGCTGCCGCATTTCTTCGCTGTCGTGGGCGGTGGTGGCGAGGATGAGGGGGCGTGGCGCGGTGGCGCGGGCGCGAAGGGCGCGGGCGACGTCGCCGCCTTTGCCGTCGGGAAGTTCCCAATCGAGGAACACGACGGCGTAGTCGCGTTGGGCGAGGCGGCGCAGCGCTTCCTCGGCGGTTTCGGCGGTGTCGGCGATGCAGCCGAGTTCCCAAGCGATGCCCTCGAGGACGGTGCGGTTGTAGGGTTCGTCTTCGACGATGAGGAGCGGGCCGTCGATGGCGGCTGCTGTGGCGGGCTCGCGGGGAGCGTCGGGCTGTTCGAGCTGGGCGCGGGGGAGCAGGAGCTTGAGCGAGAAGGTGGCACCGTGGCCGGGCGTGCTTTCGACGCCGATGCTGCCATTGATCATTTTGGCGAGCATGGCGCAGGTGGCGAGGCCGAGGCCGGTGCCGGGAGTCTTGCCGGCGCGGGCGCCGCGGCCGCGGACGAATTTCTTGAAAATCAATTCCTGCTCGTCGGGCGGAATGCCGGGCCCGTGATCGACGACGTCGAGGTAGAGATCGACCATGCCATCGCTTTCGCCAGTGGCTTCGACGCGAATTTCGACGGGGGTGCCCGGGGCGTATTTGAGGGCGTTGGCGACGAAGTTGACGAGGATCGTCTTGATCTTGTCGCGATCGCCCTCGAAGCCGTCGCCGAGAGCGGCGGGCCAGACGAGTTGAAGGGTGCAGCCGGCTTGGTGGGCCTGGGAGGTGAACAGGGCGAGGATTTCGTCGAGCAACGGGCGGAGGGCGAACGGGCGGCGCTCGAGGTGGCCGTAGCCGTATTCGAGTTTCGAGAACTGAAGGACGTCTTCGAAGACTTGGGTGAGCGTGGCGGCGACGGATTTGAGGGAGCGGGCGAGCTCGCGTTCGCGCGGGTCGAGGCGGTCCTCGTCGAGCATCGCGAGCAGGCCGGTGAGGCCGTTGAGCGGGTTGCGGATCTCGTGGCTGACGTTGTCGAGGAATTCGCTTTTGGCGGTGCTCGCGAGTTCGATCTCGCGGGTGCGTGCGGCGACGAGGCGGTTGAGGTGTTCGTTTTGGCGGCGAAGACGTGAAACCTGCCAGCGGGCGGCGCCTGCGACGAGGGCGGCGAAGAGCAGGGCGTAGGCGATCAGGGCGGGCGTGGTTTTCCACCAGGGAGCGAGCACGACGAAATCGCGCGAGGCGACGGGGCCGGTGAGTCCGAAGCGGTCGAGCGCGCGGACTTCGAAGCGGTAGTTGCCGGCGGCGAGGTTTTCGAAGCTGCGCGTGAACGGGCGGTCGGGGTCGGACCATTCCGATTCAGGGCCGGCGAGGCGGGATTGATAAAGGAGGGGAGTGCCGGCGGCGGCGGGGTGGGAGAATTGGAATGCGCGCGCGGCGGAGCCGGAGGAGATGAGTCGCAAGGACGGAGGGGGAACGGGAGGCGGCGAAGCGAGTGCGGAGGCGGGTGTGCGCAGCCAGCCGCGGTGGCCGCCGACCCAGAGCGCGTTGCCGGCGAAGGCGATGGCGTGCGGTGTTCCGAGGAAATCGAGCCCAGGCACGTCGACCGGCGTGGTGCGAAGTTCGCCGGCGGCGGTGTCGACACGGAGCACGGCGAAGATGCCGGAGTTGGCGACGAGTTTGGATTGGACGAGCCAGTGGGCGGAGGAAGGGGCGCGGGTGGACGCGAGGCCGAGGAAGGAGGCGAGTTCGGGAACGGGTTCGAAAGCGAGTTGGTCGGCGCGCAGCGCGAGAATGCCGGAGTCGGAGAAAACGACGAGACGGTCGCCGAGCGGGACGAGAGTGGTGCGGCCGGCGTTGGGCGGCAGACCGCGGCCGAGGCGGTAAACGCGTTCGAGGGAAAGTGCGGGCGCGTGAGCGGGGGCGGCGCGGTTCCAGCGGAAGCGTTCGATGCCGTGCGTGAGGGTGGAGACCCACACTTCGCCGTGGGCGTCCTCGAACAACGATACGGGCGAATCGGGCAGGTCGACGCCGAGATCTCGATCGACCCAGCCCCCGCGGGCGGAGGGCGTGAGGAGTTTCAGGCGGTAGCCTTCGAGGAAGAGCAGGCTTTGTGGGACGTGCGCGGTGCGGCAGAGAGCGAGGATGTCGGTGGCGGAGACATATTCGTGGCGGATGGTGTCGTCGTCTACGCGCCAGATGCCGCCGAAGCCGGCGACCCACAATCCGTCCGGCGAAGGCAGCGCGTCGGAGAAGACGCCGACGGCGCGAAGCGAGGATTCGAGCTGCGTGGGAAACGGGGGATTTTCGACGTGAAGGAGGTCGCGCGTGGTGAGCAGGAAAGTCTGGGCGTCGTGTTCGATCGCGTCGAGGGGGCGGCCGCTGTCGAGGGAAGTCTGGCGGTCGAAAAAAGCGGTGTGACCGGCGCCGTCGAGGCGCATGAGCCCCGACGGGGAGGCGAGCCAGAGCCGGTCGTCGTCAGCGAAGAGGGAATAGAGGCTGTTGTCGGCGAGGCCGGTGGTGGCCGTGTGGTGTGCGAGGAGGTTGCCCTCGGTGGTGGAGAGGAACAGGCCGTTGTTGAAGGTGGCGATGGCGATGCGGTTTGCGTCGAGCGTGACGGCGTCGGTGGGGAGCGAGCCTTGCAGCGCGTGGCTGAGAGCGGTGAGCGGTTCGAAGCCTTGGGTCTCGGTCCAGCGGTAGGCATGGTCATCGAGACCGAGGAGGAGGGTGTTTTCGGAGGCTGGCGAAGGCAGCAACCAGGTGACGGGCGAGGTGGGGAGTTGAGATTCGGAGAGGATGAGGATCGGCCCGGCGTGGGCGTTGACGTGGAGGAGGCCGCGACCGGGTTGATGAATCCAGACGGATTCGCCGCCGCCGAAGAGCGAAAGGCGGGACGGGGTGGGAAGATGCCAAACATCGAAGCGGCCAGCGGTGTCGGGGGTGGGGGGCGTCCAACGAAAAGCGTGGCGATCGGTGATCCAGATTGCGCCGCGACCGAGAGGGCGAACGGACCAAACGTCCTTGAGGCCGCGGAGGCCGGCGGCGGCGAGTTGGGGAAGCAGGGAGGTGTGTTGCCAAAGCCCGGACCCGTTTTTTTCGATGTAGCCGATCGCGCCGATGGCACCGAACCAGAGGCGGTTGGGAAACTCGGGGGCGGCGGGCGCGAGGGCGCGAAAGCCGTAGGCGGATGGGACGTCGATCGCGAGCCACTCCGCGCCGTCGAACGCGGCGAGGACATTCGAGCCGACGAGGACCGTGCCGTCGCTGCTGCGGGTGACGGCGCGGACGTCGCCCTTGATGGGGCCGGCGCCGGGTTCGTGCAGGAAGGTCACGGCGCGCGCGGGGCCGAACTGGGCGGAAAGCCGCGGGGCACCGATCGCGAATGCGAGTGCGATCAGGAAGCCGAAGGCCAGGTGGCTTCGCAGGCGGGGCAGCATGAAGGAAACCCTTGCGGTCGGGTGTGGTGGGTTGAACTCGGGGGGCGGCCTCACGCGGGCGATCGGAGGGGTGAGCGTGTTTTAAGTGCGGGCCGTGGCGGGTGGCAAGGTGGCGGAGGCGGCGGGGATCGTGACAATTATCATGTGCGAATACATTGACGTGGAAGGAAAGAATTGGGTGTCTCGTGGCACCCCGTGTTGGACGCGGCTTCCCCAGCGTCCGCGTCCCTTGGTTTCTCCATTTCCCCATGTTCCACGCAGTCACGTCTGGTCCCCGTGCGCGTCGAGTCCGGTCGAAGCCGGCTGACGAAACCTGTTCAACGCTGGTCTGGTCTCGCGCGCTGCGGCGGCGGTTGCCGCTCGTGCTGCTCGGGTGGGCGGCGTCGACGGTTTCGGCGGCTGAGACGGGCAAGATCGCGGCGGTGGAGAAGGCGGCGGCGGAGTGGGTGAAAGTGCGGGCAGAGACGGTGCGGATCGAAACGGAATGGGAAAATGAGCGTGGTCTGCTGGCCACGATGGTGGACGGATTGAAGGAGCGGGCGGAGCTGCTCGAGGATCGCCGGGATCATTTGCGCGCGAAGACGGCGGACGAGCGGAACGAGCTCGCGGCGTTGAAGGAGAAGCGCGAGGCGGGGGCGGCGGAGCTGGCGGCGGCGGAAGAGCGGATGAAGACGTTCGGGGCGCAATTGCTGGCGTTGCGGTCGAAGCTGCCGCCGCGATTGGCGTCGGCGCTGGAGTTTTCGTTCAAGAGCCTGGAGAGCGGCGAGCTGAGTCCGGGCGAGCGGATGCAGTTGACGATTTCGGTGTTGAACCGATGTGCGCAGTTCAACGGCGCGGTGAATTGCGGGGAGGAAGTGCTGGAGTTGCAAGGCGAGCCGGGTCCAAAGGCAGTGGAAACGATCTATTGGGGGCTGAGCCACGGCTATGTTTTGGACCGGTCAACGGGCAAGGCGTGGCTCGGCACTCCAGGGGCGGAAGGATGGACGTGGGTGCCGGCGCCGGACGCGGCGAAAGCGGTCGAGCGGCTCATCGCGATTTACAACGACCAGCACGATCCGGAGTTGGTGGCGGTGCCGGCGCGGCTGGCGGTAACGGTTCAACGCTGAACGAGCATGAAAATCCAAACGATCGTTGGACTGTGCGTCGGAATGGGAATCGTGGCACCGTGGGTCGGTGCGGCGGATAGTTTCGATGCGACGATGCAGCGGGCGGCGGAGCAGTATGCCGAGCGATTCCGGCAGGCGACGGAGGAGCTGGCGCGCACGCGTGAACAGATCGCGGCGGAGAAGTCGCCGTTCTTGCGGGAGATGCGCGCGGCCGAGGATCGGATGATTGCGGCGGAAACAGAAGTGCGACGTTTGGAAACCGGCGCGGAGACGTCGGGGAGCGACCGGAGAAAGCTGCTGCAGGACATCGATGCGCAGCGGAAGACGGTGGCGTATATCACGACGCTGAGCCAAGATTCGCTGCGGGCGTTGACGGCGGGGCTGGCGGCGGGGGAGGAGCAATTCATCGGGGAGCGTCTGCAAGCGCTCGAGCGCGCGCTCGGAGAAAACCAGGACGGTCCGAATCTGCGCGCGGCGCTGGATGTGGCGGAGGAGATGTTGAGCCGCACGGAGCGCCTGCTTGGCGGGCACGTGGAGAAAGGCAGCGCGTTGAACGCGAAGACGAGTTTGGTGGAAAAAGGCTCGATCGCGTTTGCGGGACCGGAGGCGTTTTTCCTGCCGGAGGAAGGGGCGCCGGGGGTGTTGCGAGCGAGGGAAGGGTCGCGTTATCCGACGAGTCATGCGCTGCCGGAGTGGGCGCGGGAGCAGGCGTCGGCATTTTTCTCGGGGCAGACGGGCGAGATGATCGCGGATGCGTCGGGCGGCAAGGCGCTGCGGCTGCAGCAGACGCGTGGCACGTGGCTCGAGCACGTGAGCAAGGGCGGAGTGGTCGCGTATTTCATCGTCGGAGTGGGCGTGGTGGCGCTGCTGTTGATCATCGGAAAGCTGCGTGACGTGGCGCAGATGAAGGTGGATTCGCGGGAGAAGGTGCAGGCGTTTCTGGCGACGCTGTCGGTGCGCTCGTGGGCGCAGGCGGAGGCGGCGTTGAGCACGCTCGGTGCGACGACGCGGGAGCTCTTCGCGGAAGGGCTGCGGCATCGGGATGAGCCGAAGGGAATTTTGGAGGAGCGGCTGCAATCGGTGCTGTTGGGGCAGCGGTTGCATTTCGAGCGGAGGCTGCCGCTGCTGGCGGTGATCGCGACGGCGGCGCCGTTGATGGGATTGCTCGGGACGGTGGTGGGGATGGTGAAGACGTTCGCGTTGATCACGGTGTTCGGCACGGGCAACGCGGGAAAACTTTCGAGCGGCATTTCGGAGGTGCTTGTGGCGACGGAGCTGGGACTCGCGGTGGCGATTCCGGCGCTGGTGGTGCACGGGTTTCTGGCGCATCGGATTCACAAGAACCTCGCGCTGCTGGAGCGGCACGCGCTCGAGTTCGTGGTGGCGGCGGAGCTGGCGAAACTGAAGGCGACGGCGAGCGACGAGACGCCGGCGTTGGTGTGATGAATCCGATCATCGAGCTCTTCAAGGAAGGCGGCGTCGTGATGGTGCCCATCGTGGTGCTGTCGGTGCTGTTGTATTCGCGGTGTTTTCGCCTGCTGCTTTCGCTGCGGAGGTCGCACCGGGCGATTCGGGCGGAACAGGCGAAGCTGGGGGATCATCCGACGGCGGTGCGGCGGCTGAGGATGGAGGTGCAGGAAACATTTCGTCGGCAGCGGATGACGCTCGGGGCGATGATCGCGGCGGCGCCGTTGCTGGGGCTGCTCGGCACGGTGAGCGGCATGGAGAAGACCTTCGAGAGCCTGGCGGGAGCGGGCGGCGACCGGTCGATGGAAGGACTGGCGCGCGGGATTTCGGAAGTGCTGGTGGCTACGGAGTCGGGTCTGGCGGTGGCGATTCCGGCGCTGTTGCTCGTGTATCTGGCGCATCGCGAAGTGCAGCGGCACGTGCAGGTGTTGACCGCGATCGAGCGCGGGGTGGGGAGGAGGGCGGCATGATCGGGCGCGGATCGCAACACAGCCGGTTCGAGAGCACGCACATCGACATGGTGCCGATGGTGGACTGTATCATGGTGTTGGTGATTTTCCTGATGGTGAGCAGCTCATTCGTGGCGGATCCGGGCGTGGAGGTGCAGAAGCCGGATGTAAGCGGATCGATCAGCAGCGAGCAGGGGGCGTTGCTGGTGGCGATCACGGCGGACAATCGGGTTTATTTCGACGGGCAGGAAATCCAGGTCGAGCAAGTGGCGACCGTGTTGAAGCAGGCGGCGATCGGGCGGGCGCCGACGGTGATCGTGCGCGGGGACCGGGCGTCGAGTCTCGGGGTGTTTGCAGCGGTTTACACCGAAGCGAAGCGAGCGGGGATTCAAAATGTGCAGTTCGCGACGGCGCGCGTGGAGTGAACGGCGATGAGCACGACGGCTGAACACTATCGACCGGAGCTGCAGACCGACCGCTGGCTGGACGCGGTGGTTGCGGTGATCGCGGGACTGGGGTTCACGGGCGGATTGTTTTGGGCGATCGCGCATTTCGAGCGGCATGGGTCGATGGAGGCGCCAACGGAGATCGCGGACTTGCAGCCGATGGCGCTGCCGCTTGAACCCCCGCCGCCGCGGGTCGTGGAGCGAACCGAGGTGACGGTGCCGGTGGTGGAGCCGTTCGCGGGGTTGGAGGTGGCGGCGTCGGAGAGTCCGGTGAAAATCGCGGTGGTGCCGCCGGATCTGGAAATGTTGATGCCGCACAGCGACGTGCCGCCGGCGGCGGGGATTCAGGTGGCGCAGTTTCATTCGGACTTGAAGCCGAAGCTGGACGTGGAGGCGGATTTCTCGCGCGTGTTCAACGCGACGGAGGTGGATCAGCGCCCGCGGGTGTTGTCGCGGCCGAATCCCTTCATTCCGCCGAATGTGCGAGGGAAGGCGACGGTGTTGCGCGTGCTGCTGTTGATCACGGTCGATACGACGGGACTGGTGCACAACGTGCGCGTGCTGAATCCGTCGGGGAACGAGCAGTTCGACGCAATCATCATGGACAGCGTGAGGAAGGAGTGGGCGTTTACGCCGGCGATCAAGAAAGGCCGGAAGGTGAAGTGCCTGTTGCAACAATCGGTGGCGGTGACGTGGCGGGGGGGCGGCTCCCGGTTCGAATTGTGAAACGTATGAAACGGATCGTCATTTTGTTCCTTTGCGCAGGGCTCGCGGCGGTGTGGGCCGCGGACATCAATTTGGAAGACGGCAGCAGTGAGCAAATGGAGCAGCGACTGCGTCGGCGGCAGGGAGATCAAAAGAAACGGCCGACCTTGGATCCGAAGCGGATCATCAACAGCTCGAATGCGTTTTTGAAGGAGCGGGAGCCGGAGATGACGGCGGAGGAGTATGCGCTGTATGAGCGGGTGATGACGATGCTGGCGACGAACCCGGCGTTTGCGGTGCGACTGCTGGAGGCGATGGTCGCGGAGGAAGAAAAGCCGAGTCCGGCGTTCGAGTTTATTTTGGGAAATGCGTATTACTCGGCGGGGGAGGTCGAGAAATGCGAGAAGCACTATCGGAGTGCGGTGGATCGGTTCCCGACGTTTTTGCGGGCGTGGAACAATCTCGGCGTGCTGTATTATTCGACGGACCGCTTTGCGGACGCGGTGCCGTGTTTTTCGGAAGCGGTGGTGTTGGGCGACAAGGATCCGACGACGTTCGGGTTGCTCGGCTATAGTTTGGAGCAGACGGGCAACATCGTGTCGGCGGAGATGGCGTATATGCAGGCGCTGGCGGGGGCGCCGAACAACGTGGACTGGAAGGAAGGGCTGCTGCGAATCTACATCCAAGGTCGGCAGTTTGGACGGGCGGAGCCGCTGGTGAGGACGTTGATCGCGGAAGAGCCGCGGGTGCCGCGGTTCTGGCTGGCGTATGGCAACATCCTGCTGGCGCAGGAAAGGCGGCTGGAAGCGGCGGCGGTGCTGGAGGCGGCGGTGGGCGCGGGTGTGGCGGACGTGGACGAGCTGGTGCTGTTGGGGGATTTGTATGCGGAGCAGAAGCTGGTGCCGGAGGCGCTGGGAATTTATGCGCGGGTGCTCGGGTCGGCGCCGGCGTTGGGCGAAAACAAGCTCGTGCACTATGCGCAGGTGTTGATCGCGGGCGATGATCTCAACGGCGCGGCGAAGGTGGTGGGCGCGTTGGAAAGCCGGCAACTCACGCCGGAGGGCCGGATGGCGATGTGGCAGACGAAGGCGGATCTCTTGATCGCGCGCGGGGAATGGGCGGCGGCGCGGGCGGAGTTGGAGCAGTTGCTGGCGGTGGCGCCGATGAATGGGCGGGCGTTGCTGAGCCTGGGGCGGACGTATGCGGCGGAGGAAAACTGGGCGCGTGCCCTGCTGGCGTTCGAAGCGGCGTATCGCGTGCCGGATTCCACGTATCGGGCGAGCTTGGAGATCGCGAACATCGAGTTGAAGAACCGCCGCTACGACCGGGCGGTCGAGTATCTGGAAAAAGCGCTGAGCCTGCGGAAAACGGACGGCGTGCAGGATTACCTGACGCGCGTGAAGACGCTGGCGCTCCAGCAGAACTGACGGGGTGGACACGAGCTGAACTATGAAAAAACAACTCAACTACTGGATTGCGTTGCTGGCGGTCGCGTCGGGTTACGCGGCTGCGCCGGCGAAAGTTCAACCGCAGGCGCCGGCGAGCGGCGCGAAGACGCACACGCTGTTCATGGGCGTGGACGTCGCGGTGGAGCACGAGAAGATGTTTCGGCGGGTGCGCGAGGTTTCGGGAAGTTCGTGGGTGGTGAACGTCGGCGGGCGGCCGGAGTTCATTCCGGCGAACAAGCAGTCGCTGAACCTGAAGATTGAGCAGTCGCTGAAGCTGACGGAGGTCACGGCGAAGCTGGACAACCTGAAATCGGAACGGACCTACACGCCGGGCAACGATCCGCGGATGGAGGCGATGCGAGCGCAGTTGCACCTGCAGGCTTTCACGACGGAGCGGCAGATGGTGGCGGAGCGCGAGTTGCAGCGGTCGCTTGATTCAGCGGCTTGGGCGACGGGCGTCGACGGGCGGAATCCGCAAGTCGCTGAGGCGATCGATTCGGAACAAGCGATGGTCGATTTGGGGAAAGCGGTGGATTTTGCGAACGGGCAGCTGACGTCACAGCAGTTTAATCAAGCGATTGCAGACGAACAGATGAAGAAGGAGATGTTCGATGCGATATTGGTGGAGTTTGAGATTTCGGCGCCGAAGCCGCTGGCGAACCCCTATATGATCGTGGTGGCGCAGTTTCGGGAGAAAGGGGCGCCGGCGAGCACGGCGCGGAACTGGATCTACGCGCAGATGCTGGACTATGTGGACGAAACGCCGCGGCGGGTGAGCATGCGGCGCGGCGGACTGCCGCCGGGTTACGAACTCGATAAGGTGAATGTGCACGTCTACGACCAAGGTCGGGAAGTCGCGACGAACGTATCGCCGAAGCGGGTCGAACTGACGCGCGAGGAAGCGTTTCAATACATCGTCATCGAGCACATCGGGAACAACAAGGGGCAGACCCTGCCGGCGACGCCGGTGATGGCGACGTTGACGCCGGAAGCAAGGACGCGCCTGCGCGACGGTCAGGGGCAGCAAGTGTATTATGTGCTGGTGTCGAAGGACGGGCTGGTGACGGACGGGTTCGAGGACGAGGAATATTCGAAGCGGATCGCCGATCCGTTCTTCGCGGAGGTGGTGAAGCGAATTTGGTTCAAGCCAGCATTGGAGAAAGGAAAGCCGGTCGAGTCGAAGACGCCGCTCGATATCACCAAATTTCTGATGTGAGGGGCCGCGCTGGAGGGAAGGGAGATCAGATCATGACATTCGTTTCGCGCATTGTTGCTGTGGTTACGATGTCCGTCGGGTTTTGCGGCGTGTCGAGTTCTGCGCCCGCGGCAGGGGGGGGCGGGTAAAACGCACACGCTCTTCATGGGTGTCGATATTGCGGTGGAGCACGGGAAGATGTTTCGGCGCGTGCGGGAAGTATCGGGAAGCTCCTGGGTGGTGAACGTCGATGGCCGACCGGAGTTTATTCCGGCAAACAAGCAAGCGTTGAACTTGAAGGTGGAGCAGTCGTTGAAATTGACGGAGGCGACCGCGACGTTGGCGAACTTGAAAGCGGAGCGCGCTTACCTTTCGGGGAGCGATCCGAAGACGCAGGCGATGCGGGCGCAGTTGCACCTGCAGGCGTTCACGACGGAGCAGCAGGTGGTGGCGGAGCGGACGCTGCAGCGCGAGGTTGAGAGGGTTCCGTGGGCCATCATGGCGAAGGGCGCTCCGCCAACGGTTCCTCCGCCGGACCCAGAGAAAGCGGCGGAGAATTTGGAGACGATCGCGGACGTGGCGCAGAGCCAGATGACGACGGCGCAGTTCAATCAGGCGATTGCGGAGGAACAGTTGAAGAAGGAATTGTTCGACGCGATTTCGGTGGAGTTTGAGATTTCGGCGCCGAAGGCGCTGCCGAATGCCTACATGATCGTGGTGGCGCAGTTTCGGGAGAACGGAGCGCCGTCGAGCACGGCGCGAAACTGGATCTATGCGCAGATGCTGGACTACGTGGACGAGACACCGCGGCGAGTGAGCATTCGGCGCGGCGGGCTGCCGCGGGGCTTCGAACTCGATAAGGTGGAGGTGCACATCTACGACCAAGGGCGGGAAGTGGCGACGAATGTGTCGCCGAAGCGAGTGGAGCTGACGCGAGAGGAAGCGTTTCAATACATCGTCATCGAGCACATCGGGAGCAACAAAGGGAAGACGCTGGGAGCGATGCCGGTCATGGTGACAATGACTCCGGATGTGAGGACGCGTTTGCGGGAAGGTCAGGGGCAGCAGGTGTATTATGTGAGCGTGTCGAAGGACGGACGGGTGGTGGATGCGTTCGAGGATGAGGGATATTCGAAGCGGATCGCGGATCCGTTCTTCGCGGAGGTGGTGAGGAGAATTTGGTTCAAGCCAGCGCTGGAGAATGGAAAGCCGGTCGAGTCGAAGACCTCGTTCGATATCACAAAATTCCTGATGTGACCGGCGATCTCAGGAAGAGAGGATCAAAATCATGAAAACGGTTTCAGGTGGAGTCTCGATATTCGTTTTCGGCGCCGTGATCGGCGGGCCGTGGTGCTCCGCTCAACCTGGGCGCCAGACTGCGGAAAGTCCGACCAAGGCGCACACGCTCTTCATGGGCGTGGATCTCGCAATCGAGCACAAGAACATGTTCCGGCGTGTGCGGGAGGTTTCGGGAAGTTCGTGGGTGGTGAACGTGGAAGGGCGACCGGAATTCATTCCGGCGAACAAGCAGGCGTTGAAAATCAAAGTGGAGCAGTCGCTGAAGCTGAGCGAAGCGAGGGCGACACTGGGGGATTTGAAGACCGAGCGAACATATGCCCCCGGCAGAGATCCGGGGATGGAGGCGATGCGAACGCAGTTGCATCTCGGGGCGTTCACGACCGAGCGGCAGATGGTGGCGGAGCGCGAGTTGAGCCGCGAATTGAACCGGGCGTCTTGGGCAACAACCCTCGAAGATGAGGATCTCGTGCCTCGGGTCGGACCGCCGCCGGACCCCGTGAGGGCGCTGGATGATTTGGAAACCGCGGCGGATTTGGCGCAGAGCCAGATGACGACTTCACAGTTCAATCAAGCGATCGCCGACGAACAATCAAAGAAGGAGTTATTCGACGCGATTTTGGTGGAGTTCGACATTTCGGCGCCGAAGCCGCTGGCGAATCCCTACATGATCGTGGTGGCGCAGTTTCGGGAGAAAGGGGCGCCGGCGAGCACGGCGCGGAACTGGATCTACGCGCAGATGCTGGACTATGTGGACGAAACGCCGCGGCGGGTGAGCATGCGGCGCGGCGGACTGCCGCCGGGTTACGAACTCGATAAGGTGAATGTGCACGTCTACGACCAAGGTCGGGAAGTCGCGACGAACGTATCGCCGAAGCGGGTCGAACTGACGCGCGAGGAAGCGTTTCAATACATCGTCATCGAGCACATCGGGAACAACAAGGGGCAGACCCTGCCGGCGATGCCGGTGATGGCGACGTTGACCCCTGAAGTGCGGACACGACTGCGCGAAGGCGAAGGGCAGCAGGTGTATTATGTGAACGTTTCGAAAGACGGGTTGGTCACCGATGCGTTCGAAGATGAGGGATATTCGAAGCGGATCGCGGATCCGTTCTTCGCGGAGGTGGTGAGGCGAGTTTGGTTCAAGCCGGCTCTGAAAAGCGGGAAGCCGGTAGAGGCGAAAACGTCCGTGGACTTCACCGAGTTTCTTTGAGGAGCGGCGGGCGGGTGCCTGAAGAATCAGAAACGGAAAATCGAGACGTGCGGACGAGAGAACGGAAAGAGAAGCCATGAGGACGATAACTCGAATCATTACGACGATGATCGCCGTGGCGGCACAAGGCGGGCTGTTGTCCGCTGAGGAAGCGACGACATCGGAAGAAGCCCCGCCGAAGAAGACACACAGCGTGTTCATGGGGACGGACGTGTCGGTGGAGGTAGGGAATGTCTTCCATCGCGTGCGTGAAGTGTCGCGCAGTTCGTGGGTGATCACGCTGAATGGCCGGCCGGAGTTCATTCCGACGGAGCGGCGGCGGATCAATCTACGGATCGAAAAATCACTCAAGCTGGCCGACACGAGTGCGACGCTCGCGAACCTGAAGAGCGAGCGTTCGTATACGAGCGGCAATCATCCTTTGATGCAGGCGGTCAAAAGTCAGGGAAAGGCGTCATCCTACATGACCGATCTGGCGATCATTGAAAATATCCGAATGGGGAACGCGGTGTTGCAGTATCAGATCGCCTCGGAGATCGCAGGGCGGGAAGGAGGGGTGCCGAGCGATGAGGCGAAAGACGCGCTCAACGAGGCGATGGAAGCTTACGGGAGGAGTATGAACTACGTATCGCAAGGGCAGGCGGTCATTCGCGAAACTCACATCGGAGTCGCAGATGCCGCGGAGGCGGAGGAGAACTTCGACGCGATCGAAATCTCATTCGAGCTGTCGGCGGCGAGACGGCTGAAGAACCCCTATTTGGTGGCGGTGGCGTTGATCCGGGAGCGCGGCGCAAGGGAGGGCATAAAGCGGAACTGGATCTACGCAAAAGAACTCGGGGAGGTGGACGAGACGCCGCGGAAGATTCACATCCACGAAGGCGGGCTGCCGATCGGTTACGAGCTGGAGAACGTGAACGTGCACATCTATGAGCGCGGGCATGAGGTTGCGACGAATTTGTCCTCGAAGCGTGTGGACCTGACGCGGGAGGAGGCGTTTCAATTCATGGTCATCGACCACATTTCCCAGAATCGCGGCCGGACGCTGCCCGCTTCGGCGGCGATGGCGACGGTGACGCCTGAATTGAGAACGCGGCTGCGTCAGGGCGAGGGGCAGCAGATATATTATGTGAAGGTCTCGAAGGAGGGGCTGGTGACGGAGGTATTCGGGGACGAAGAGTATTCGAAGAATGTCGAGGATCGTTTCTTCGTGTCGGCGGTGAAACGGATCTGGTTCAAGCCGGCGCTCGAGAACGGCGAACCGGTGGAATCGAAGACGTCGGTCGATGTGACGAAGCTTTTGTTCTGACATGATCCTTTCGTGCGCACGAGCCCCGGGGTGCTCGCCAGCCGGCTGAAAGAGCTGAAAGCGATCAAATCGGTCTTCTGCGCGCGCTGTCGAAGCGGCGCGAGCGGCGAAGTGCCTCTGGTTCAAGCCGCCGCTGGAGCAGGGAAAGCCGGTCGAGGCGAAGACGTCGGTGGACGTGACGAAGCAAGCTGATGTGACGCGGGCAGCGGTGCGGGCGGAGGCGGAAAGGCATGGTATCCCGCTGCCGGATACGCGGCGGGACCCGCCAGGGGGGAGCTTCGAAGCGGGACGTGACGCGCGGAGTTTTGCGCGGGCGGTGAAGTTGTTGCAGGAAAGGAGCATCAAGGCCGGGGAAATAAGTCGTATGCCGCGACCCTTGCATGAGTGGCGCGTCTTACTACGGTCACATTTCCCCCATGTCGTTTCCCTTGTCCTTGCGAGTGCTGGCGGTGATCGCCAGCGGTTTGATTTTTTCCGCGAGCGTGCGCGCCGCGGAACTGCAACCCGGCCCCGATGCGGGCGTGGGTGTGATCAATGACGCGGGCACGCGGGTGAGGGAGCCCGAGGTGGCGCCGGCGTCGAATGAAGGCCAGCAGGCGCTCGAGCGGATGAAGCTGGCGCCGGGGTTGCGCGCCTCGTTGTGGGCGGCGGAGCCGATGCTGGCGAATCCGGTGGCCTTCAACATCGATGAGCGGGGCCGCGTGTTTGTGGCGGAGACGTATCGCTATCGGACCAGCGTGCTGGATATCCGCGACTACCTCTGGATGCTGGAGGACGATCTGGCGTCGCGGACGGTCGAGGATCGGTCGGCGTTGATTCGGAGGGCGTTTGGCGAAGCGGGAGAAAAGGAGCTTTCGATCGAGTCGGAGATCTTGCGTCTCGTCGAAGATCGAAACGGGGATGGAAAGGCGGATTTCTCGACCATCTATGCCGACGGGTTCAACTCGCCACTCGATGGCATCGCCTCGGGCGTGATGATCCGGCGCGGGGAAGTGTGGTTCACGAACATCCCGAGCGTGTGGAAATTCACCGGCGCGGAGAAGGCGGAGACGCGGTCGGAGGTCACGCGTGGATATGGCGTGCGTTTCAATTATACCGGCCACGATTTGCACGGGCTCACGTTTGGGCCGGATGGGAAGATTTATTTCAGCGTGGGCGATCGCGGCGCGCATGTGACGACCAAGGAGGGCCGGACCATCGATTCGGCGGACACGGGCGCGGTGTTTCGGATGAACCCGGACGGCACGGAGCTGGAGCTGTTTGCGACGGGCATGCGCAATCCGCAGAGCCTGCTCTTCACGGAAAACGGCGATCTGTTCACGGGAGACAACGACTCCGACCAAGGCGACGAGGAACGGCTGGTGCACATCGTCGAAGGCGGCGACAGCGGCTGGCGGATCGGCTGGCAGTTTGCGCCGCTGGGCGACGCGGGCCCGTGGAACAGCGAGAAGATGTGGCATCCGCGGAATCCGGAACAACCGAGCTACATGCTGGCGCCCATCAGCAATATCGAAGACGGCCCGTCGGGCGTGGCGTATTATCCGGGCACGGGGTTGAACCCCTCGTTTGCGGGATCGATCTTGATCACGCATTTCAAAGGCAGCATCTCGAGCAGCGGGATCTACGATTACCGGCTGAAGCAGAAAGGCGCGTCGTATGAGATCGCGGATGCGAAGCCGTTTTTGACGTCGGCGTTGCCGACGGACGTGCGGTTCGGGCCGGATGGACGGGTTTATTATTCCGACTGGGCGGAAGGCTGGCCGAAGTCGAAGCGCGGCCGGATTTATACGATTTTCGATCCGGAGCGGGTGAACGATCCGGTGGTGCGTGAGACGAAACAGATCATCGCGTCGGACTTCACACGGAAGTCGGCGGATGAGTTGGTGCGGCTTCTGGGCCACGCCGACTGGCGCGTGCGTTTGGAAGCGCAGTTCACGCTGGCGGAGCGTGGCGCGGAGAGCGTCGCGCGATTCGCGCAGGTGCTGAAGCATGACGACGGTGCGCGGTATGCGCGCTGGCACGCGACGTGGGGCTTGGGCCAGTTGGCGGCGAAGCACCGGCAGGCGATCGACGTGTTGAAGCCGCTGCTGGCGGATCGCGATTCGGAAGTGCGGGCGCAGGCGGCGAAGCTGCTGGGCGATCATCGCGTGGCGGAGGCGTTCGACGATCTGGTGGCGCGGCTGCGCGATGAGAACGCCCGCGTGCGTTTCTTCGCGGCGCAAAGCCTCGGCAAGTTGAAGCGGCCGGAGGCGGCGGAGCCGCTGCTCGCGCTGCTGGAGGAAAACAACGACGAGGACGAATACCTGCGGCACGCGGCGGTGATGGGGCTGGTGGGGTCGAACAACCTTTCGGCGCTCGCGGCGTCGGCGCGGTCGGAATCGCGGGCGGTGCGGATGGGCGTCCTGCTGACGCTGCGCCGTCTCGGGCGTCCGGAGGTCGCGCTGTTCCTGCGCGATGCGGACAAGGGAATCGTGCGCGAGGCGGCGATCGCCATCAACGATGCGCCGATCGACGGCGCGATGGCGGATCTCGCGGCGCTGCTGGCCAATCCGGTGCCGGACGAGCCGACGATGTTGCGCGCGATCAATGCGAACTTCCGCTTGGGGCAACCGGAGCACGCCAAGGCGCTCGCGGAGTATGCGGCGCGCAACGGTGGTTCGCCGAAGTTGCGGGCGGAAGCACTGGCGCAACTGGCGTTCTGGCCCAAGCCGCCGGCGCGCGATCGTGTGGTGGGTGTTTTCCGTCCGGTGGCGTCGGCTACGCGCGACGTGGCTGCGGCGCGTCAGGCGATCGAGCAGGCGATGCCGGCGTTGTTCGCGGCGGGATCGCCGGAAGAGGTGCAACTGGCGGCGCTGGCGACCGTCGAGGCGCTGCAAGGTCGTGGCGCCGCGGATACGCTGGTCGCGGTGGTCCGCGATTCGGCGCAAACGGGCGCGGCGCGCGCGGCGGCATTCAAAGCGCTGGACCAATTGAAAGATTCGCGGATCCCGGAGCTGTTGACGCTGGCGGGGCAGTCGGATGCTCCGGCGTTGCGATTGGCGGCGCTTCCGGTGGCCGCGCGGATTTCGCCTGATACGGCGGCGCCGTTGCTTGAGCGGCTGGTGAAAGAAGGAAACGGAGAGGAGCAGAAGGCGGCTTACCAGGCGCTCGCGACCTCGACGCATCCCTCGACCGACCGCTTGCTGAAGGAGCAGTTGGTGAAGCTGGAGCAGGGGGAGATTCCGGGCGCGGCGCAGTTGGAACTGCTGGAGGCCGCGGCGAAGCGCGAGAACGCGGAGATCAAGCGGCTGATCGAGCAGCGTGAGGCGGCGCTGGCGAGCAGCACGGATCCGTTGGCTCCGTATCGCGTGGCGTTGGAAGGCGGAAACGCGCGCGCGGGCGCGCGGATCTTCTGGGGCCAGCCGGTGATGGCGTGCATTCGCTGCCACACGGCGGGTGGTGGAGGAGGCGATGCGGGGCCGTCATTGGCCACGATCGGAAAGCGCATGACGCGCGAGCAGTTGCTGGAAGCGGTGGTGAAGCCGAATGCGACGATCGCGCCCGGTTTCGACAGTGTGGTGGTGACGCTCAAGAAAGGCGGGGTCGTGGGCGGAACGGTGGCCGAGGAAACGGCGACGAGCCTGCGCCTGCGGGACGCGGACGGAAAGATCACCGAAGTGAAGAAGGCGGACATCGCGGCGCGCGAAGGTGCGCCGTCTTCGATGCCGGAAATCTACGGAGCGATCCTGACGAAGACCGAACTGCGCGACCTGATCGAATTCCTCTCGCGGCTCGATCGCGAGGAGGGAGGAGCCGGAGAAGCGCAAATGCCGCGCGCGCTGCGGAAGCGGCCGTGAGCCTCGCGGGGTGTCAAAGCGCGATGAAGAACACCGTGTGCTTTGACGCCCTTCGGCCGGGCGATAACTTTTTCCCGTGACCCCGGACGTATTCAACGAGGTGTTCGCCAGCATGCCGGAGGGCCTGAAAGCGGCCGCGGTGCTGAACAACGGCGTGCGCATGCCCTGGCTGGGGCTGGGGGTGTTTCAGTTGGAAGGCGAACGCGAAGTCGTGACGGCGGTGCGCGAGGCGCTGCGGCTCGGTTATCGCAGCGTGGATACGGCGGCGCTGTATCGGAACGAACGAGGAGTGGGGCGCGCGATCCGGGAGAGCGGAGTTCCGCGTGAGGAGGTGTTCGTGACGACGAAAGTCTGGAACGACGACATGCGGCGCGATCGCGTGGAGGCGGCGTTCGAGGAGAGCCTGGACCGGCTGGGTCTGGACTACGTGGATCTCTACCTCCTGCACTGGCCGATCAAAGGGAAGATCGTCTTGTCGTGGAAAGTCTTGGAGCGGCTGTATCGCGACGGCCGGGCGCGTGCGATCGGGGTAAGCAATTACATGATCCCTCATCTGGACGAATTGCTGGCGGCGGCGGAGGTGGTGCCGGCGGTGAACCAGATCGAGTTTCATCCGTATCTGCAGAGCCGGCCGCTGCACGACTATTGCCGGGCGAAAGGAATCCGGTTGGAGGCGTGGAGCCCGTTGATGCAGGCGGGACCGTTGTTGCAGAATCCGACGCTCGCGGAGATCGCGAAGCATCACGGGAAGACGGTGGCGCAGGTGATCCTGCGGTGGGATTTGCAGAGCGGGGTGGTGACGATCCCGAAATCGGCGCGGCCGTCGCGGATCGCGGAGAACGCGAATGTTTTCGATTTCCGATTGAGCGAAGCGGAGATGAAAGCGATCGGCGCGCTGGAGCGGAATCAGCGGAACGGGGCGGATCCGTTTGATTTTAGTTTTTGAGGACGCTCGCGGGACGATGCGGAAGAGCGCGGCGCTTCAGCGGGCGTAGGCGGCTTTGAGGGCTTCGGCGACGTTGGGGGGGACGAAGTGGGTGACGTCGCCGCCGAATTTCGCGACCTGTTTGACGAGCGATGAGCTGGTGTAGCTGAACTGCTCGTTGGGCATGACGAAGATCGTTTCGATGCGCGGCTCGAGGTGGCGGTTCATGAGCGCCATGTTGAACTCGAATTCGAAATCGGAGAACGCGCGGAGGCCGCGGATGACGGCGATGGCGTTTTGGGAAACGGCGAATTCGACGAGGAGGTTGGAGAAGGTGGTGACGCCGACGTTGGGGAGGTGGGCGACGTTGGGCTTGATGAGCTCCATGCGCTCGGCGGCGGAGAAGAGCGGGCCTTTGCCGGCGTTTTCGGCGATCGAAACGGTGACGCGGTCGAAGAGTTTGGCGGCGCGGGCGAGCACGTCGAGGTGCCCGTAGGTGATCGGATCGAACGTGCCAGGGTAGAGGCAGTGGCGCATGATGTTGCGGGGAGGAAAAGGAAAGGGCGGGAGCGTGGCGATGCGGTTTTTGGGCCGCGGCGGCCGGCCGGAGCGACGGGCGCGGGGCGTTGCAGGAATTGTGCGGCGGGGACCGGGGAGGGTGCTTGGGACTCAGGCTGGCCTCCGCTATTGCCATCGGCGGGGATTGGCGTGTCGTTGGCAGGTCTTCGCTTCGAATGAACCTACCGAACATCCTGACCTTCTCACGACTGCCGGCGATGTTCGCCATCGTGGCGTTGATGTATGCGGAATTCCAATGGGCGGCCACGCTGGCGTTCTGGTTGTTCATCGCGGCGGCGTTGACGGACTGGCTCGACGGGAAAGTGGCGCGCCAGAGCGGTCAGGTTTCGAACTTCGGGCGGTTCATGGACGCGGTCATCGACAAGGTGATGGTGCTCGGCGTGATGATCGCGCTGGTGAACGGAAACTATTTCATGGGGCACCAGATCGAGGCGATGATCGCGCTGTTGTGCATCCTGTGCCGCGAGTTCGTCGTGTCGGGGCTGCGGATGGCGGCGGCGGCGAAGGGGATCGTGGTGGAGGCGGATGCGGGCGGGAAGTTGAAGACCTTCATTCAACTCAATGCGATCGGGTGGCTGTTGGGCTCGCGGATGTTTGGACGGGATTTCGCGGAGCTGTTTCAGGGGGACGAAGCTTGGTGGGTTGTATCCGTAAACTGGATAGGCATTGGGCTGTATGCGCTTTCGGCGGTGCTCACGATCACCTCGGGCGCGACGTATTTCCGGCGTCACGGTCACGTGGTGATGAGTTGAAACGATGCGCTGGAAGCAGCCGATCTGGCCGAGATTTTTGCCGACGACGACGGTGCTGACGTGCGCGACGTTGGGACCGTTGGGGCGGAAGCTGCCGGCGCCGGGGACGTGGGGATCGGTGGCGGGGCTGCTGTATTTCACGGTGTTCTTTCATCCGCTCGGGCCGGTGGGCGCGGTGATTTTCAGCGCGGTGGGTGTGTATGTGGCGGTGGCGTTGTGCGGGGAGGCGGAGTTTCGGCTGGGGAAGCGCGATCCGGGCGAGGTGATCCTCGACGAGTTCGTGGCGATGCCGCTGTGTTTTCTGGGTTGGCCCGCGCTGATGGGGGTGGTGCCGCAGTGGGCGCTGCTGTTGATCGGGCTGGGGCTGTTTCGGCTGTTCGATATCCTGAAGCCGTTTGGGATTCGACGGCTGCAGGATCTTCCGGGCGGATGGGGCGTCGTGATGGACGACGTGGTGGCGGCGCTCGCGGCCTGCGCGGGGATGCACGCGGCGAAGATCGCCTGGATGACGTGGGGGTAGACGTCGCATGGAATGCGCGGTGGATGGCGCCGCGCCTCCATCGGAGGGGAGAAGTTATTGCTGGCCGCGGCGGTAGCGGATGTCGAAGCGGACGCGGGTATTGAGTCCGGTTTCGAAACCGTCGGGGCCCCAAACGGCGCGCGTTTCAAAAGTGACGGTGGCGCGTGGGGAGCCGTCGGGGCGACGGAGAACGGGAACGCCGAGGCTGGGGCGGATGCCGAAGACGTTTTCGGCTTCGCCGCTCAGCGGAGCGGTGTTGGCGTCGAAGACGCGGATGATGACGTGCATCCGGCGCCATTCGCGGGCGACGCCGAGGGTGAGAATGAGGTTGTTGGCGCGAAGCTGATTTTCGGCGAGGTATTCGGGGAGACTCGTGTGTGCGATGAAATCGGCGCCGAGCGTGACGAAGCCGACGAGCGCGTGTTTGGGCGAAAGCGTGCGCGTATAGGTGACGTAAGGAAGTGTGTGGCGAAGACCGTCGGTGATGTTGAGCGGCGGACGGCTGACTGGCGTTACCCAGTCGATACCGTAGGACCAGCCCTCGTCGGGGGAGGTGGCCAACTCGTATTTCAGGCCGGTGCGGAATTGGTAGAGTCCGTTGCCGGCGTTGTCGCGGAGGCCGTTGGTGACGTAGGTGCCGAGTTCGGCGCTGCTCTCGAGGCGTTCGCTGACTTTCACGCGTGCGCCCACGAGCATGCGGAAATAATCCTCGTCGCGGAGATCGCCGAAGCGCGGACGGAGATAGAGGCGGAAATCGCCGGAGCGGTCGAAATTCGGCAGACCGAGATCGGGCAGTTCGGGAAGGTTGTCGATGAAGCTCGCGAGCGCGCGGCGGGAGGTGTCGAAAGCCTCGCGCGGCATGGCGAGCACGCGGGCGGCGGGCGACGGATCGGCGTCGTCGCGGGAGCGGTTGTCAGACGGCTCGGACGGAGGCGTGGCAGCCGACAGCGAGACGGGAGGGGCGAGGCTCAGGAACGCGATCGGGAGGACGAGACGTAGCAAGGAGGGGCGAAAAGCGGGCATGGAGCCGGGGAATGGGTTAAGCGGAGCGCAGGAGCGAACGGCTGCGAGGCTCGGGGACGCAGAGCGGGCGCATGGAGGTATTCGAAAGCTTCGCTGCGTTCAGATAAAAGGATGAAATTATCGCGGGAATACCACGCTATGGGAGGGCCTCCAGGCTTTCCGCAGGGACTCGAACGAGGAGGCCCTGCCGGAGCACGTCAACCGACAGCACGATTCCGCGAGGGTTCGACGGATCGTCGACGAAACCTTCGAGACCGTGGAGCGGACCGCCAACGATTTTCACGCGGCGGCCGCGGGTGAGGAGAGGCATGACCGAAAGTTCGTAGCCGGACGCGACGATGAGTCTGACATCTTCGAGCTGGCGGAGGAACCGCGGTTCGTCGTCGACGGGAATGGCGCGGGCGAGGAGGTCCTGTTGATAGATGCGGGCTTTGCGATCGTCGGGGACGCACGCGAAGACGTAACCGGCGAAGAGCGGCTTGGTGAAGCGCTTCGTTTGCGCGCGATATTTCCGGACGCTCGACACGAGAGGCAGGTAATGCGGCATGCGCTCGGCGGCCATGAGCGCGGCGAATTTTTTTTCGCAGCGGGGTTTGGTGTGGCAGACGAGCCAGACGTGGCCCTCGGGGGCGGGCGCGAACGAAGGCGGGGCTTCGTGCGAGGACGAGTCAACCGACATCACGATTTCAGAAGGAAGCGAACGGCGGCATGGTAGCCTTCGAGACCGAGTCCGGTGATGACGGCGACGCAGACGGGCGCGGTGAGGGAAACGTGACGGAATTCCTCGCGCTTGTAGATGTTGGAAATGTGGACCTCGACGCAGCGCAAACCGGAGCCGGCGAGGGCGTCGCGGAGGGCGACGCTGGTATGGGTGAACGCGGCGCCGTTGAGGACGAGTCCGTCGAATTTGGCCTCGGCGAGCGCGGCGATCTTGTCGATGAGTGCGCCCTCGTGGTTCGACTGGAAGAACTCGAGTTGGGCGGCGCTGGAGAATTCGGCGCGTAGATCGCGTTCGAGGTCCGCGAGGGTGGCCCGGCCGTAGATCTCGGGCTCGCGTTTGCCGAGGCGGTCGAGGTTGGGGCCGTTGAGGATGGCGAGGCGTTTCATCGAGTGGAGCGGATCACCACGAGACACACGAAATACCCGAAAGGGGAAAGAAGGATTTTCGCGGGCGTCGGGGGGCGGGGAGACTACAGCGGATTGTCGGTCGCGATGAATTCCCAGGGAAGGTTGAACTTCTTCGCGAGGGCGGCGGCGAGGGCCTGGACGGCGTGGACCTCGGTGGCGTAATGGCCGCAGAGGTAGAGGTTGAGTTTTTCCTCCTGGGCGCGGGTGAACCATTCCTCGCGGAGCTCGCCGGTCACGAGTGTATCCACGCCGGCATCACGGAGCGCGGGGACGGCGCTGTTGCCGCTGCCGCTGCAGAAGGCGATTTCGCGCGGGGCGGACGAGCCGTATTCGATGGCGATGACGCGCGGGTAGAGGTTTTCGAGCTTGGCGCGAAGGGCGGCGCGCGTGAGGCGGTCGGCGGGGGCGATGCGGCCGATGTCGCCGCCGGCGTTGGGGAGGAAACCGCGCGTGGCGGTGAGGCCGAGCTGGCGGGCGAGGAGGGCGTTGTTGCCGATGCGCGGGTGGGAATCGAGCGGGAGGTGGTTGGAGTAGAGGGCGCAGTTGCCGGCGATGAGGGTGGCGAGACGGTCGTAAACGGGGCCGGTGATGGGGCGGGGCATGTCCCAGAAGATGCCGTGGTGCACGATGAGGAAATCGACGCCGGCCTCGACGGCGCGCTGGAAGGGGATCAGGCCGGCGTCGACAGCGGCGCCGATTTTCGAGACGGTGCCGCGGTTGGCGACCTGAAGGCCGTTGCGGGCGCCGGGGGCGTCTTCGAAGGCGGAGCGGCGGGTGAGGCGGTCGGCGTAGTCGACGAGGGATTGGAGAGAGGGCATGGCGGTCGAGCTCGAGAGAGGAGGCGATGTATCGAGCACGAGCACGATTACGAGCACGAGCACGATTTCAGGGGGAGCCGAGGCGGCAACTGTGGGCGCTGAAGCCGGCGCCGAAGGAGACGAGCCAGAAATCGCCGGTGCCGTTGGGCGGGGCTTCGCGGAGGGCGCGATCGAGGGCGAAGAGGACGGAGGGGCTGCTCATGTTGCCGTAGTCGCGGAGAGTTTCGCGACTGGCTTGGAGCGAATGTGGAGCGACGACCGGTTCGAGGGCGTCGAGGACATCGCGCCCGCCGGTGTGCGCGATGACGCGCGAGACGGGGCGCGGGCTGCGTCGGGACCAAAGTTCACGGACGGCGGAGGAGGCAAGTTCGGGGACGGAACGGTGGAGGAGGTTGCGGAGTTTGCCGTGACGTTGCTCGAAGCGGAGTTTGTCGCGCTCGGCGGGGACGTGAAGCGTGTCGAAATCGAAGGCGCGGAGAGCGTGCGTATCGTTGGGTGGTTGTGCGCGCCAGATGGAACCGGCGGCGCCGTCGGCGAAGAGGCAGGCGCTGATGAGGACGCCGGGATCGTCGTCGAGGTAGAAAGCCGCCGAGCAGATTTCGACGGCGATGCAGGCGACGGTGGCGTCGGGGTGTGCCGCGAGAACGTGGCTGGCGCTGCGGAGGAGGGGAATGGCAGCGCCGCAACCGAGACCGACGAGATCCTGGAGGAGGGCGTTGGGGCGGAGGCCGAGATGTTCGGCGACGTAGCTGGTGAGACCGGGGCAGAGGTAGCCGGTGCAGGTGCAGATGAGGAGCGCGTCGAGGTCGGATGGGCGGAGGCGGAGTTGTTCGAGGGCGGGCGTGAGCGCGCGGGCGGCGAGCGCGGGGGCTTCGGCGCGGAAGCGGGAGTTGAGCTCGTCGGGGGAGAGATCGAAGACGTGTGCGAGATCGGAGGTGGCGAAGTGGCGTTTGGCGATGCCGTGGTCGCCTTGGAGGATGGTGCGGAGGATGAACTGCGATTTACGACTGAGCCGGTCGCGCACGGGAGAAAGCTGGGCGAGTGACCAGCAGTCGGCGGGCGTGAAGGAGGCGGAAGGAACGGCGGTGGAGAGAGCGTGGAGAAACATTCAGTGCAGTGCGGCGTAGAGGGGGCGGAGAGGGAGGAGTCGCGCCCGGTTGAGGAGGGCGAGGCAGCGTTGATGCGAAGGGCGGAGGAGAAACGGATGCAGGGCGCGGGCGGAGGCGAGGCGCAGGCGGAAGCGGCGGTGGAGGGCGGCGGGGATCGCCCGGCGGGTGTCGGGCCAGGACGAATCGCCGCGCACGTAGGCGAGGAGAGGATCGAGGGCGAGTTCGGCACTTTGGAAGGCCATGGCCATGCCGTGGCCGGTGAACGGCGCGATCATCGCGCAGGCGTCGCCGAGGCGGATCTCGGACGTGCGTGAGATGGCGCGGTCGAAATCGATGGCTGCGACCGCGCAGAAGGAAGCGGGGGCAAGGGCGGCGCGGGTGAGGCGTTGGGCGAGCGAGGAGAGTTGGGCCGCCTCGAGGTAGGCGAGCAGAAGCGCGGCGCCCGTGGATCGGAGAGGGCGTCGGCGGAAAAGGCCGCAGATGTTGACGCGATTATTTTCGATGCGAGCGAGGCCCACGTAGGCGTGATCGCCGAGGTGGACCTCGAGGTCGCGGGCGAGAGGAAGATGGTGCGCGTGGATTTTGAGTCCGATCCACGAGGTGGAAGCGCGACGGCGGCCGGTGGCGAAGATGCGTCCGGGAGCATCGGCGAGGGACGCGGCGCGAGTGTGCGTTTGAAGTCGACCGCCGGCGGAGACGAAGGCGTTGGCGAGACGATGATCGAGCGTGTGACGGCTGAGGCCGAAGGCGGGCGAAGGGAGTTTTTGGATACGCGAAAGGCAGGAACGCGTGAACCAGGCGACGTCGTGGTTGAGCGCGGCGTCGGTGAGGAACGGATCGAGTTGGAGGCGGTGGCGGGTGTGCGGGGGGAGTCCGGCGATGAATTCGCCGCAGACGCGGTGGCGCGGGTAATGGCCGGCTTCGAAAATCGTGACGTCGATGCCGGCGCGACGGAGGGCGAGGCCGAGGCTGAGACCGGCGAGGCCGCCGCCGATGATTTCGATGGGGCGGGGGGTCATCGCTCGGAGGAGAATAGTGCGGGCTGAAGCGCCGCACTACTTTGGCGGATGGCGACGAGGTGGTAGGCGCCGATGGGGGCGCGGCGGTAGCGGAGGCGCCAGTCGGCGGGGGAGAGGCCGAGCGCGCGGGGGAGTTCGTCGCGGCGGAAGCCGGCGTCGATGCTGACGTGGGCGTCGTGGAGACTGACGTGGTTGGCGCCGAAAAGCGGGGCGAAGGTGCGGTAGAGGAATTGGTAGGCGCGGTGGCGGGCGGGTTCGCAGGCGACGATGACGCGGGCGGACGGGGCGAGCGCGACGCCGAGTTGAGCGAGTTCGGCGTCGTTGAATTGATGGAGAATCAGATTGGCGACGAAGACGGTGTAGTTGCCGTAGCCGGAAAAGGTGCGGAGGTCGGATTGGTGCCAGTGGCGTGCAGGACGGAAAGCGTCGGGGCGGGGCCAGAGGTCGACGGCATCGACGGCGATGCCGCGGGATTCGAGGAGCGCGGCGAGTTCGCCCGTGCCGGCGCCGAGTTCGAGGATGCGGTCGGTGGGGCGAAGGAGGGCGGGGAGGGTTTTTGCGATCCAGCGGTGGTTGCCCATGACGCGATTCGTGAGAAGGAGATCGCGGCGATTGTGCAGCGCGTCGGGGTGATCCGGGGGGAGCGAGTCGAGCAGTTCGGGCTGGATCGTGCGCGGCATGGGACGGGAGGTATCCGGCTTACAGTGTGCGGAATGAGAGGAAGGTTGCGCGCAGGGGCGGGGAAGTTCACCGTCGGCGGACTTCGATGAACGAGATTCAGAGTCCGGTGGATTTGATCGCGCAGGCGGCGGAGAAGTTTCCGCATCGGCCCTCGTGGGACGAGTATTTCATGGCGACGGCGGTGCTGCTCTCGACGCGGTCGAATTGCGAGCGGTTGCACGTCGGATGCGTGATCGTGACGGGCGGCGATCGAAAGAATCGGATCGTGGCGGCGGGGTATAACGGGTTTCTGCCGGGGACGCCGCATGTGTCGCGGCTGCGCGACGGACGCGAGCAGGCGACGGTGCATGCGGAGCAGAACGCGATTGCGGATGCGGCGCGGCGCGGGAGTTCGGTGGAAGGCTGCGTGGCGTATGTGACTCACTATCCGTGCATCAACTGCGTGAAGATCCTGGCGGCGGCGGGGATCGCGGAGATCCGTTACCGGCAGGACTATAACAACGATCCGTTGGTGGCGCCGATGATGGCGGATGCGGGGATCAAGATTTTGCAGTTGTAATTTTGACGGAAGCGGCGGGCGGCGCTAGGGATAGCGCTCCCGATCAGCCATGCGCGAACGACGTGACGTCCAGAAAGAGAGTTTGGCGGGTTCGCTGTTGCTGGCGCACCCGGCGCTGAAGGATCCGAATTTTCGGCGGACGGTGATCCTGATGTCGGTGCACAATGGCGAGGGGGCGATGGGGGTGGTGCTGAACCGTCCGTTGAGGAAGCGGTTGGGGGAGTTGAGCGGGGATTTTGCGTTGGGGGCGCTGGCGAGCGTGCCGATTTTTTCGGGTGGGCCGGTGCAGACGGAGCAGTTGCTCTTGGTGGCGTGGCAGCCGCAGCCGGATGGATTCAGGCTGCATTTTGGCGTGGAGCCGGATCGGGCGATGCAACTGGTGACGGAGGAAGGGACGCAGTTGCGGGCGTTTTTGGGTTATTCGGGTTGGTCGGGCGGGCAGCTCGAGGGCGAACTGCGTCAGAACACGTGGATTGTGACAGACGTGCCGGAAGGATTGCTGGCGCATGCACCGGGCGATGCGATGTGGCGGGAAGTGTTGGGCGGGGTTGGGGAGGAGTGGCGGTTGTTGGCGGGGGAGCCAGAGGATACGAGTTTGAATTGAGCGGGCGATCGGCGGGGAGAGGTCATCGCTCACGTTCGCAGCCACGCGAGGGGAAAACGGTGGTTGACAGGGGGGAGGGCGGTCTCTGTTTTCAGCTCTTTTATGAAAGTCGTTTCCTCCATCAAATCGGCGAAGAAGCGTCACCCGGCCTGCCAGGTGGTGCGCCGCAAGGGCAAGATCTACGTGATCAACAAGGTCGAGCCGCGCTACAAGGCGCGCCAAGGCTAACAATCCCTCTCACGAGCCATGAAAGCCGAAGGCCATCCCACTCTTAACAACGTCTGCTTCCTCGATATCGGAACCGGGCGGCGTTTCCTCACCAAGTCCACGATGAAGTCGGCCCGCAAGGAGTCGATCGACGGCGTGGAGTATTACGTGGTCGTGCGCGACGTGACGTCGGACTCGCACCCCGCCTACACCGGCGAAAAGCGCTTGGTCGACACCGCGGGTCGCGTCGAGAAGTTCACCTCGAAGTTCAAGCGCGCCCGGAAGTAAGCCGGTCCGACTGCAGAGAAACGACACTCATTTCGAAGCCCTCCGGAAACGGAGGGTTTTTTTGTGCCCACGGAACACACGGAAATCGATTCGGGGGCGGGAGGACGCGGTGCTTTGGGATTTTTTTCCGTGTCTTCGGCGTGTTCTGTGGGCAAATCTCGACACTCTTTTTCCCATGCGCATCCGTGCTTTCCAAGGTCTCGTTCCTCAACCCGCGCTCGCGCCTGAAGTGGCGTGCGTGCCTTACGACGTCGTCAACACGGCCGAGGCGGCGGCGCTGGCCGAAGGGAAGCCGCACAGCTTGCTGCACGTGGATCGGGCGGAGATCGGTCTGCCGCAGGAGACGGATCCGTATTCGGAAATCGTCTACACGACGGCGCGGAAGAAATTCGAGAAGCTGCAGAGCGACGGCGTGCTGGTGCGCGAGGCGGGGCCGAGCGTGTATGTCTATCAGCAGCAGATGGGGCCGCACGTGCAACGCGGGCTGGTGGCGTTGTGCAATGTGGAGGATTACGACGCCGAGCTGATCAAGAAGCACGAGAAGACGCGGAAGGACAAAGAGAACGATCGCACGAAGCTGATCGATACGCTGGGTGCGAACACGGGCCCGGTGTTTTTGACCTATCGCGACGAGGCCGGAGTGACGGCGCTGGTGAACCAGAAAGTTCAGGAGACGCCCGTGAACGATTTCACGGCGCCGGACGGGATTCGCCATACGCTGTGGCGCGTGGCAGACCCGGAGAAGTGGGTGGAGGCGTTTGGACGCGTGCCGGTGACGTATATCGCGGACGGGCATCATCGCGCGGCGAGCGCGGCGCGGGTGGCGCGGTTGCGGCGCGAGCGGAATCCGCAGCATACGGGGAAGGAAGATTACAACTGGTTCCTTTGCGTGCTGTTTCCGGCGAGCGAGCTGAAGATCCTGCCGTATAACCGGATCGTGTTCGACTTGAACGGACACACGCCGGAGGCGTTTCTCGCGGAAGTGAAGGCGCGGTTTGGGCTGACGGAAAATGCGGCGCCGACGCCGAGCACGGTGGGCGACGCCAGCATGTATCTGGGGGGAAAATGGTATGGCTTGAAACTGAAGCCCGAGCCGAACGCGGACCCGGTGTCGCGGCTCGATGTGAGCTTGCTGCAGGACAAGTTGCTGGCGCCGGTGCTGGGGATCGACGATCCGCGGACGAGCAAGCGGATCGATTTCGTGGGCGGCATTCGCGGCACGGGTGAGTTGGTGAAGCGCGTGGACGCGGACGGCGGCGTGGCGTTTTCGATGTATCCGGTGACGATCGAACAGTTGATGGATATCGCGGACGCCGGGCAGATCATGCCGCCGAAGAGCACGTGGTTCGAGCCGAAGCTGAGATCGGGGCTGGTGGTGCACACGTTTTGATCGGCGCGGGCGGCGTCGCCCGCATCTGGGAAAGAGCTGACGAAATAAGAGGTCGGGCTTGCCAAGCGGTTTCGCGAAGCTTGCCTGCCTCCATGCGTCTAAGCCGTTCACTATTTTCACGCTTCGTAATCCTTGGCGGGATGATCCTCGGGCTCTGGGTGGCGAGTGCGAACGCGGCGGCGGAATTGAGCGCGGACGGTCCGGAATTTCCGCGCCCGCTCGAAAGCTATGTGGGTGAAACCGGCGGAGTGCTGGACGTGCTGCGTTCGCGCATCGAGGCGGAGCCGTTCAACCTGGTGGCGTCGCTGATTTTTCTCTGTGCGATCATCCACACGTTTCTGACGGCGAAGTTTCGGCATTGGGCGCATGAAGTGGAGGAGGCGCATGCGAAGAAGTTGAAGGCGCGCGCCGAGCCGAGAGGGGATCGCGACGAGGATGACCAGCCGGACGAGGTGAGTTTCAAAGGACAGATGCTGCATTTCCTCGGCGAGGTGGAGGCGGTGTTCGGCATCTGGGTGGTCGTGTTGATCGGTGCGATCAGTTGGTTCAAAGGCTGGGGCACGGTGGTCGACTACATCGGGCACCGCGTGAATTTCACCGAGCCGATGTTCGTGGTGGTGATCATGGCGCTGGCGTCGACGCGGCCGGTGTTGCTGTTTGCGGAACAGTGCCTGAAGGCGGTGGCGTCGCTGGGGAAGTGTTCGACGGCGGCTTGGTGGCTATCGATTTTGATTATCGCGCCGGTGCTGGGCTCGTTCATTACGGAGCCGGCGGCGATGACGATCGGGGCGTTGTTGCTGGCGCGGCAGTTCTACCGGCTGAAGCCGTCACCAAAATTCTGTTACGCGACGCTCGGTTTGTTGTTCGTGAACGTGTCGGTGGGCGGAACGTTCACGCATTTCGCGGCGCCGCCGGTGTTGATGGTGGCGGCTCCGTGGGGATGGGACACGCCGTATATGTTCACGCACTTCGGCTGGAAAGCGTTGCTCGGAATCGTGGGGGCAACGCTGCTTTACTACGTGATTTTCCGGAAGGAGTTCGCGGCACTTGATGCGGCGCGCGCGGCGCTGGGCGCGGACGACGCGAAGGAGCGCGGGCGCGGGCCGGTGCCTGCCTGGATCACGACGGTGCAGTTGGGCTTCATGGCTCTGACGGTGTTCGTCGCGCATTTTCCGGCGCTGTTTGTCGGCGGGTTTTTGTTCTTCCTGGCGTTTGCGCAAGCAACGGCGCACCACCAGAGCCGGCTCGATTTGCGCGGGCCGTTGCTGGTGGGATTCTTTCTCGCGGGCCTCGTGATCCACGGGGGGCTGCAAGCATGGTGGATCGAGCCGGTGTTGAAGAGCCTCGGCGAAGTGCCGCTTTTCCTTGGCGCGACGGCACTGACGGCGGTGAACGACAACGCGGCGATCACGTATCTGGCGACGCTCGTGCCCGGGTTTACGGACGAGTTGAAATATGCGGTCGTGGCGGGCGCGGTGACGGGCGGCGGACTGACGGTGATCGCGAATGCGCCGAATCCGGCGGGTCAGGCGATTTTGCAGAAGTTTTTCCCGGAGGGCATTTCGCCGCTCGGACTTCTTCTCGGGGCGATCACACCGACGGTGCTGCTCGCGCTGACGTTCATGATGTTGTGAACGGAGCGCTGAGGGTCGGTTCGCGCGGGAGCGGGCCGCCAGGGGCTCCCGTCCCGCGAAAGGAACGCAGGAAAGTTCAGGGACGGCCTTTAAGCAGATCGCGAATCTCCTCGAGGAGCACCTCGGAGCGCGGTGGCGGTGCGGGCTTGGCGGCTTCCTTGTGGTAGATCTTCTGCACGGCCGAAACGAGGAGGAAGATGGCCGCGGCGATGATGGTGAAGTTGATGACAGTGTTGATGAAGGTGCCGTAGTTGAGTGTGACCGCTCCGGCCGCTTTCGCCGCCGCGACGGTGGGATAGGGTGGTGGCGGAGTGCCGTCCTTGAGCACGAGGTGCAGGGCAGAGAAATCGACATTACCGACGGCGAGGCCGATGGGCGGCATGATGACGTCGTTGACGAGAGAGGTGACGATGGTGCCGAAGGCGGCGCCGATGATGACACCGACCGCGAGGTCGATGACGTTGCCACGAAGGGCGAAGTCACGGAATTTCTTGAGCATGGGAGGCGGGGGAGTGCGTGGATTTGGGGGACGTCCTGCGCTGGCGACGGGGCGGGGATTGGTTCGAGGTCAGGCGGACGCTCGGTGAGGGAGCGTTGCGGAAAAGCGGAGTTCCAGACGTTGCGCTTGCTGAAGCGCTTCCCACACGGGCGCGCAGAGTTTACGGCCGCGTGCGGGGTGGTCGTGTGCGATGTCCCAGAGACCCATGGGAACCCATTCGTCGCGGCAGTGCCATTCGGGCATGCCGAGGATCGGGTAGAGGCAGACGCCCCGTAAGGGCGCGCCTTCGGCGAGGAGGGTTTCACATTCGTCGGCGACGTAGTTGATCCAAGCGGCGCGGTGTTCACGCACGTGCGCGGTTTCGGTGATGAGGAGGTCGCCTCCGTAGCGTTTCCAAACACGGCGGATGAGACGCGAGAGGGGGATACGGCGCGGATCGTCGTCCGCGAGAGGGGTGTCGCCGCGGCCGAACTCCCACTGGTTGGTCCAGTAGTAGTTCACGCCCACGATATCGAGATGCGCGCGGCTGCCGCCGAGTTCGGGATGAAGGCGGCCGGCGAGCATGTCCCAACTTTCGAAAACGGCGTGATGATTGAACGCGTGGGTGTCGGTGAGCAGGTCGACGCGTCCGTGCGGGGGAACGATGTGGCAGATGGGATCGACGTTGACGATGCGAGCGGCAGGGACGGCGGCGCGGATGGCGTTGATGCCGGCGATGGCGGCGCGTGCGAGGATGAGTTTTAGTTCCGGTCCGCGGCCGTGGGCATGAGGCGCGAAACGACCGACTTCGCCGGCGGCCCACGCGAAGTAGGACGGCTCGTTGATGGGCGTGAAGTAGCAAGGAGCGTCCTGCTCCTGATGCGTGGAGATGTAGCGGGCGGCGGCGTGGCAGTAGTCGGCGAAGCGGCGGACGAAGTCGTCGGAGAAAATGTCGATATCGCGCGGATAGCCGTAGTGGAAAAGATCCCAAATCACCTCGATGTGATGGCGGCGACTGGCTTCCACGAAGGGGCGGACGGAGCTGAAGTCGTAGCGACCGTGCGAGTCCACGAGGGGCCAACGGATGGCTTCCCGGGCCGCGTGGATCCCGACATGGGCGAGCCGGGCGTAGTCGGAGTCAGCGTGCAGGTCGTGGTGGGTGGCCGCGATCTGATCGAACCATTCGCCACGGGCGTTGTAACCGGTGGCGCCTTCGAAGCCTGCGAAAAAGAAACTGCGGAACATGGAAGAAAAATTGGGCGGGCGTGGAGCGACCGACTAGGCGACGAACGCGGCGGCGGCGATGGGAGGAAGAGGCGTCGCGGCGTGGGCGCGAAAGGCGTCGACCAGCGGGGTGCGGATTCGACGGCAGTCTTGGTCGAGATCCCAGAGCCCCATCTGCTTGAAATAGTATTCGGGCGGATGGTGGCCTTGGCGGTAGGCCCAGGTGACGAGGGCAAAGACCGGCCACCAAGTGTAGCCGACGAGCGGGATGCCTCGTTCGCGCAAACGGCGGGCACCGGCGATGGATGTATCCATCCATTCGTGACGGCGGCGGATCGAGCCGGTCGCGGCGGTTTCGGAAATGAAGAGAGGCGCGCGGTAGCGTTCCCAGTAAAGTTCGCCGAGCGATTCAACCAGATCGCCCGTGGCGTATTCCATCTTCAGTCGGGTCCGACCGGCGAGCGTGCGGGTAAAAACTTTGTTGGTGAACATCGGGTAGAGGTTCAGGCCGATGAACGGCAGCGGAATGGCATGGGCGCGGAACCAGGCGAGTTCGTCTTCATGGACACCCTGATGAATCAGCCAGGAGTAGAGCGCGTGGGCGGGGCCGATGCGACCGGAGACGAGGTCGAGGGCGAGGAAGACGATTTCCTGGCGATGGCGGGCTTCGGCTTCGAGCGACGGATCGCGGGACGCGTAGAGATCGGTGGCGTCGACGTGGACAGGGAGAATCTGGGGATCGACGTCGTGGAGTGCACGGACCGTTTCGATGATGCCGCAACAAACGCCGCGCATCACTTGCACAAAGCCGCGCCAACTCCGGCCGAAGGGCGGCCACCAGCCGATGCGGCCGCAATACCAGGCGGTGATACGCGGCTCGTTGAGCGGCGTGTAGGCATGGACGCGGCCGTGGAAGCGCTGGGCGACGCGGTGCGCGTATTCGGCCACGAAGCGCGGGTAGTCGGAATTCAGATACGCGCCGTCGATCCAAGCGGGCAGGCCGTAGTGAACCAAATCTACGATGGGAGCGATGCCGCGGGAGAGCAGGTGTTCGAGCGGTCGATCAGCCCATTCCCATTCCCAGACGCCCGGTTGAGGATTGATACGGTGCCATGGGATTCCGTAGCGAGCGGCTTGCACGCCGAGCTCGGCCATTAGGTCGATGTCATCACGCCACCGGTGGTAGTGACCGGTGAGTTCGTATTCGTCGAGGGTGCGGCCGGTCTTCGGGTGTGGCGCCGTGATGAAGGTGTCCTCGATGCCCGTGCACCAGAGGAAGTTGTTAGAGGAGATTAAGTCGCCAAAGCGCGATTGCCGAAGATCCACCATGGCAGTCGGCAAGACCGGCGTGGTTGAACGCGGTTCTGCGGGAATTGCCGGAGAGAGGGGCGGAGAGTTGCCCCATGGGTGGGCGGGCGGGGATCACGTTTGCTCCCACTCGACCAATAGCGTGGGGCAGATCGGGTAGCGGCCGCAGTCGAAGTCGTAGACGGTGAGTCCGCCATGCGGCGCCGCGGTGGCGGGGACCGCGCAGCGGAGGCGGATGGTGCCGTTACGGCGGGCGGTGGCGGCGACTTGGGCGAGGAGATCGCCCTCGAGGGCGGTCCGCATCAAATAGCCGTAAGCGCCGCGACCTCCACGCAGATAGCTCAACGCTCCGCGGGTGTCGTGCGGGTGATCGGGAAGCAGCGAACGGTGAACGGGAAGATCGTTCAGCAGGAGTTCGAAATAAGTGCCGTAACGATGACTGTCGGTTTGAGGGGTGTCGCGGCGGCGGGCGGAGACTTCGCAGAGAATGCGGACGCGTTTGGCTTGGCCGAGGAGAGGAAGCACCTCGTCGATGAATTCCCATTCGAAGAAGCCGTGTCCGTAGCCGAAGCAGGCGCCGGTGCCGCCGGCTTCTTCGCGAGTGCTGTGGCCGGCGCTCCATTCGGCGTCGATCCAGTCGGTGACACGACGGCGGAGGATGAGCATGTTACCCAAGTCCTCGCGTTCGGGCAGCGGGCCATCGGAGACGAAATGCTGGACGTAGTTGCCCGCGACGCTCTGGCCGTCGGGGAGCACGGCGGCGACGGCGAGCGTGCAGAGCATCGGCTGAAGGGGAGCGGTGAGGGTGAGCCGCCGCGCGAGTTCGACCCGGTGATGCGTAAAAGGAATCCGCGCGCGATCGCGGACGAGCGTGGGATGAAACGTCCCCAAAGTATCGATACCGGAGTAGAGCCAGTGGAGAGTAACCCCCTCGCAGCGGCGGCGGGAGAAATGCGAGGAGAGGACCTCGATCTCGAGTGGGCTGCCGGGTGCGATCTTTTCGATCGGGGGCGCGTTGATCGGGAGGACGTCGCCTTGATTGATGATGGTGGGCAGGTAGCCGAATTCCTTGGGCGTGCGGTCGTAGTTGAGGAAGCCGTTGTATTCCCACTCGACGTCGGTGAGCTCGGTGTAGATGTAGGCAGAAAGCTGGCCGTGGCGGCGGAGTTCGTTGGTAAGAAAGCGGAAGGACCAGCTCACGTCGCGGTCGCCGTCGAGAGCGCCGACGCCGCCGTATTCGCTGTTGATGAGCGGAGCGTCGCGCTGCTGGTAGCCCTCGATGTAGTTGAAAGTGGAACCGCGGTGGGTTTTCGAGACGACGTTTTCGATGTGCTCCTTCGCCTTGTAGTAGTCGTCGAGGTAGAAGTGCCAGGAGTTGATGTCGGTGTCGACGTGGCCGTAAGCCGCGAGGTGTTCCCATACGACGACGCTCATGTCTTCGATGAGGCGGGTGGGATCGAGCGATTTGGCGAGCTTCCACATCTCATGGATCCATTGGAACGAGGACGTGTTGATCAGCTTTTCGGCGGCTTTCTTGGCTTCCTCCTTTGATGTGCGCGTCGAAGGCATGATGAACTTCATGAGTTCGGTTTGCCCGCCGAAGCCCCACGTTTCATTGAAGATGCACCACGAGACGATGGAGGGGTGATTGAAGTCGCGGCGGATGCCGAGGCGCATCATTTCCTCGAAGCGCTTGCGGCCGAGCGGCGTGTCGCCGCCCTCACCGAAGTTTGGAAAATCCTGCATGAGCAGGATGCCGAGAGTGTCGGCGTAGTAGAGGAGGATTGGATCGTCGAGCTTGATGTGGATCCGCAGGAAGTCGAAGCCTGCCTCGCGGGCGAATGCGATATCGTTGCGCAGCGTGCGGGCGTCGGTGGCGGTGTAGACGCCGTCGGGGTGGTAGGATTGATAGAGCGCGCCGCGGAGATAGATCGGCTTGTTGTTGAGCGAAAGCATCGCCGGGGCGTTCTCGGCGGTGGCGGGAACGGTGCCGAGTTTGCGCATGCCGAAGTAGCTGCGGACGGAGTCGATCTGCATATCCTCTTCGAGGATACGGACGATGATGCGGTAGAGCTTGGGATCGCCGGGATCCCAGAGTGAAACGGGATAAACCTCGGCGTCGCCTTTCGCGAGCGAGTCGACCGGCGGATCGAGCGTGAGTCGGTGCGGCTGGGCCTCGGGCGGAATGATGTCCACGGCGACGGAGTGGCCGTCGGTGATGCCGGGGCAAAAAACCTCGAAGTGAACGCGGCCCTGATCGATGTCGGTCGTGATGCGGAAATGATCGATGTAAACGGCGGGGCGCGGCTCGACGAAGACGGTCTGCCAGATACCGCTGGTGGGCGTATACCAGCCCCATTGTTTGCCGACGGGTTGCTCGCGGTTATCCATCGGATCCTCGACGCGCAGCACGATCGTGGCGCGGCGGAATTGTCCGTCGGAAGGCGAGAGCGTGTCGGTGATATCGAATTCGAGCGGAACGTAGCCGCCCTCGTGGTGGCCGCAGTGTTGTCCGTTGCTCCAGCAGTCGGTGAAGAAATCCGCGGCGCCGATCGTGAGGATCACGCGTTTGTTGCGCCAATGGTGGTTATCGGGAATCGCGATGTGACGGCGATACCAGCCGACCTCGTGGCGCTCGGCGATGCGGTGGTTTTCGCGCGTGACCTCGAGGGGTTTGAGAAAGACGCGGGTCGAGTAGTAGTTGTCGTTGCCTGCGGCGTCGCCCTCGCCCCAGGCGGCGAGAGACTCCCAGCAGAACGGAACGATGATTTGTTCGCGCCAGTCGGGACCGTTGGCGGAGAACCATTGTTCGTCGAGGCCGCGGCGCTGAGGATCGAAGCGGAATTGCCAGGGGCCGTTGAGGTTCAGCCAGTCGGTGCCTTCGACGAGGCCGCGTTGACGGTCGGGACGGGGATATTCGGGGCGAGGAATCGCAGAGCAGGGAAACATGACGGGCAGGGAAGGGCGTGACGCAGCCGCGGCGTCGAAAATGAAAAAGGCGGGTCTCGAGACCCGCCCTTCTAGACTGGCCGGAGCGCAAACGGTTCACACCGAAGCGAGGGCTTCGGCGCGCGTAGACTTTGAGAGCTTCGTGTAGAGCGTGAGCGCCTGAGCGACGACTTGATCCATGTTGTAGTAGCGATAGGTGCCGAGTCGGCCGACGAAATGGACGTCGGGCGTCTCGTCGGCGAGGGCCTGATAGCGTTTGTAGAGCGCGGCGTTGTCGGCGCGTGGGATGGGGTAATACGGATCGCCGTCCGCTCGCGGAAATTCGTAAACGATGCTCGTGAGCGGGTGTTCCTGGCCGGTGAGGTATTTGAACTCGGTGACGCGCGTGTAGGCGTATTCGTTGGGGTAATTCACGACGGGCGCGGCCTGGAAGACGGGCTTGTGGTGCGTCTCGTGTTTGAACTCCAGACAGCGATATGGGAGCGGGCCGAAGCGGTAGTCGAAGTATTCGTCGATCGGGCCGGTGAAGATGAGCTGATCGAAGGAGACTTCGTCGCGGACCTCGCGATAGTCGGCGTTGAGCATGATCTTGATGTTCGGGTGATCGAGCATGTTGCCGAACATGTGGGTGAACCCCCGTGCGGGCATCGCCTGATAGGCGTCGGTGAAGTAGCGATCGTCGCGATTGAAGCGAACGGGAACGCGAGCGGTGACCTGCGCGTCGAGTTCGGAAGGATCGAGGCCCCACTGTTTGCGCGTGTAGTTGCGGAAGAACTTCTCGTATAGCTCGCGGCCGACACTGTTCACGACGACGTCTTCGGACGAGAGAATGCGTTCCTTCTTCTCGGCGACGGAGGCGAGGTAGGCCTTCATACCGTCCGGCGTGAGATTGAGACCGTAGAGCTCGTTGACCGTGTCGAGATTGATCGGGATCGGCAGCAGGCGGCCATCGACCATCGCGCGAACGCGGTGCTGATATTGGCGCCACTCGGTGAATCGCGAGAGGTAGTTGAAGATCTCGGCGGAGTTGGTGTGGAAGATGTGCGGCCCGTATTTGTGGATCAGGATCCCGTGCCGATCGTGACAATCGTAGGCGTTGCCCCCGATGTGGGGACGACGGTCGATCAAAAGGACTTTCTTGTTTTGGCCGCGAGCGAGTCTTTCGGCGAGAACGCTGCCGGCGAAACCGGCGCCGACGATGAGATAATCAAACATAGGCGGTTTGGTTGCCGACGAAAGGAACGACGGGCGCGGGCTCGGTGGACGCGGCGGATTCGCCGCGCTCGGCGAACGCGGCGGCGATGTGGGCTTCCATTTTTTCGACATTCGCGTCCCAAGTGTTTTCCGCGGCGAGACGGAGACCCCGCGCGATGCGGGTCTGCGACGGCGAATCGACCTCGCGTCGGCAGAGCGAGATGAACCGTTCGTGAGAGTTCGCGATCCGCGCGACGCCGCTGAAGTTGGATTTTACCTCGTCAAGTGCGGTGGAAACAACGGGCCGGCCGGCGGCCATGTATTCGAGCGCTTTGGTCGGATTGATGTATTCGGTGGCCTCGTTGAGGGCGAACGGCATGAGCGCGACGGAGAAGCCCTTGGTGAACGCGGGGAGATCCGCGTAGGGGCGGGCGCCGAGCCAGTGGAGATTCGGGCGCCGAGGAAATTGCGCGGGGTCCACTTTGCAGAAAGGACCGATCATGACGACGTGCCACCGCGGATCGGCGTCAGCGAGGGCGGCGAGGAGATCGTAGTCGATGCGCTCGTCAACAACGCCGAAGTAGCCGAGGACGGGACCGCCGAGTTCGGCGATCTCGACGGGCACGGTGACTTTCGAAGAGAGCGCGGCGCCGAAATGGCGCGTGTCGACGCCGGTGCCGTAGAAGTGGGAGTTGGGGTTATAGCGGAGCCGACGATCGCGCATCTTTCGGCCACCGCAGAAGACGACGTCGGCGACTTGAAGAAGATCGCGCTCGCGTTCGAGGAGCGCGGGGGGCGCGTCTTTGAACTGCGAAAGCTCGTCCATGCAGTCGTAAACGATCAGTGCTTCGTCGAGATGACCGGCGAAGGCGGTGACAGCCATCGGATCGTTGAACCAGAGAATCGCGTCGTCGAATTGACCGTGAAGTTGATGCGTCAACGTGCGCTGCAGGGCGCGCCGTCGTTCGCGATCGATGAATTTCCCGTCGGACCAGTGCGACGCGGGAAGATGCATCGCGCAGATGGTGACGTTGGGATGACCCTCGGCGGAGCGGAGATCGACGCGGGTGGCGGGGACATCGCTGCAATACGTTTCGACGAAGAGCACGCGGTGCGTGCGCGCGAAACGGGAAAGATATTGCTGCGGACGCTGCCAGACCCAATCCCAGCTCAAATGACAGATCGCGACGATCGGTGCGGTTTGTGCGAGCGCGGATTGGGGCCAAGCGGAGCGCGAGTCGACCGTCCGACGCACCATTCGGCGCGGAGAAGCAGCGCTGAGATCGGGGAGTGAAGAGAACGAGATCGAGGGAGAGTGTGGTGATGACATAAAATTTTCTCGCCGGCGCATGGAAGCATTGTAGGCGCCGCCAGTGATTTGTTCGGCGACGCAGCGATGAGGAGCGAGGACGCGTCAGCGATGATCGTGCCACGGCCTTGACGCTGCATAAGTGCCGGGAAATCAGCGGCGGCGTTTTCCGCGAGCGGCCTGGGCATGTTTTGCGGTGTGCAATTTGCCGTCAGCGCGCACGCGGATCGGGCAAAATGACAAAGCTGTCAGACGACGGTTTCCCGGATAGGGGAAATTCGGATACGCGCCGGATGCGGGCGGAAAGAAATGGGTGCGGGCTGAAGTCCCGCACTACGACTGGATCAGGGGAAAAGGCCGCGGGCAGCTTTGGCCTCGGCCACGCGCTGGATTCCGAGGGTCAGGGCGGCGAGGCGTCGGCTGAATTTGAATTTACGCTGCTGGTAGTCGACGGATTCCTTGGCGCGATCGAGGATGGCGAAGAGCTTCGAGAGCACCTCGTCGCGGCTCCAATAGAAGTTCTGCAAATTCTGCAGCCATTCGAAGTAGGAGACGATTACGCCGCCGGAATTGCAAAGGACGTCAGGGATCAGCTCGATGTCGTCGCGTTGTTCGAGGATGCGATCGGCGCCGTTGGTGGTGGGGCCGTTGGCGCCTTCGGCGAGAAGGCGGCAGCGGAGGCGTGCGGCGTTGTCGGCGGTGATGACGCGTTCGAGGGCGCAGGGCGCCAGGACGGTGCACTCAAGCTCGAGGAGTTGCTCGTTGGTAACGGCTTCACCGCCGTCGAAATCGCGGAGGACTTTTTCGGAGCGGACGTAAGCGAGGGCCTTGGTGACATCGATGCCGCGCGGATTGTAGATGCCGCCGGTGTAATCGGAAATGCCGATCACGCGGATGCCGTAGTTTTGGAGTGCGAGAGCGGCTTCGCTGCCGACGTTGCCGAAACCTTGGACGACGGCGGTGGCGTGGTTGGGGGCGATATTGAGATCTTCGAGATAGCGCTTGGCGAGGTAGGCGACGCCGGCGCCGGTGGCTTCGCGTCGGCCCTGAGAGCCGCCGAGCGAGATGGGTTTGCCGGTGACGATGGCGGGGGAGTTGTGGCCGACGTGGTTGGAATAGGTGTCCATCATCCAACCCATGACCTTTTCGTTGGTGCCCATGTCGGGGGCGGGCACATCGACGTGCGGGCCGATGAAGGAGGCGATCTCCTGCATGTAGCGGCGGGAGAGGCGTTCGAGTTCGGCTTCGGAAAGCTGGCGGGGATCGACGATCACGCCGCCCTTGGCGCCGCCGTAGGGGATGCCGACGAGGGAGCATTTCCAGCTCATCCACATCGCGAGCGCGGCGACCTCGCCAATGGTGACGTTGAGGGAGAAGCGGACGCCGCCCTTGGACGGACCGGTGGAGAGATTGTGTTGAACGCGGTAGCCCTCGAAGACGGTGATGCTGCCGTCGTCGCGACGAATCGGCAGGGCGACGGCGAGGCAGCGGCGCGGGTATTTGGTGCGATCGCGGAGGTTTTCCGGGAGGTTGATGGCGTCAGCGGCCTTGTCGAACTGGCGGCAGGCCATCTTGAAGACGTCGGATTCGTAGAGGGTCGAAACGATGACTTTGGACATGGCGACGACGAGGTGGCGCGAAGACGAACGCGCGCCTCGCGGGAACTTGGGGCGGCGGAAGAGGTTTAGCAATTGTCATAAACCATCGAGCCATGTTCGCGCTGAGATTGCATCGATCGATTCTGCGAGCGGCGGCGTTTGCGCCGGCGATGGCTTTGAGCGTGGGGGTGGTGGTGACGGCTGGGGGAGGATGGTTGATCGCCAGCGATCGGGTGAAGATGCAGGAAGAGCGTAGTGCGCAGATGGAGCGGGCGATCCTCGACGAGAAAATTGCTCGCACGCAGCGGCGGATCGAGCAACTCGAGGTGGAGTTGCCGCCGGAGCAGGAGCGCGCGCTGCGCGCGGAGAAGCTGGCGGGGGAGTTGAAGAATCTGACGAACACGTGGAACTGGTTCGGCGGAAATCGGGAACAGCAGCGATTGAATCGCGAGCGGCTGGAGAACGTGGAAGCGATGCACGTTGAGGCGGCGGCGAAAGCGACGGCGTTGCAGCAGGAGTTGCAGCGATTGCGCTGGGAGGGGGAGGCGTTGCAGGTGGAGCGGGAGAAAATCGACGCCCGGGTGCGCGCGGAGGAAGAGCGGCGGGCGAGCGCGTGGTATCGCGTGCGCGAGACGTGGCTGATGGGACGCGGTTGGATGGCGATGGCGGCGGGTGTGTATCTGGCGGGAGCGGTGCTCGTGCAGGCGGGTGCGCGCCGATGGCGCTCGCGGCGGGCGGCGGCAGTGTGAGTTGAACGAAAGGTCGGGTTGAAAAAGCCGCCTGCTCGCAGCAGGGTGCGGGCTGCATGCTTTTCAAGCTCAACGCCGACTACCAGCCCACGGGAGATCAGCCGCAGGCGATCGAGAAACTCGTCGCGTCGATTCAGGCGGGAAACAAGTATCAGACGCTGTTGGGCGTTACGGGCTCGGGGAAGACCTTCACGATGGCGAACGTGATCGCGCGGTGCGACCGGCCGACGTTGATCATTTCGCATAACAAGACGCTCGCGGCGCAGCTTTACTCGGAGTTCAAGAACTTCTTCCCGGAGAACGCGGTCGAGTATTTCGTCAGCTACTACGACTATTATCAGCCGGAGGCTTACATCGCTTCGAGCGACACCTACATCGAGAAGGATTCGTCGATCAACGAGGAGATCGAGCGGCTGCGGATGGCGACGACGAGTTCGTTGGTGTCACGGCGCGACGTGATCGTGGTGGCGAGTGTCTCGTGCATTTACGGGTTGGGCTCGCCGCAGGAGTTTACGGAGCTGCGGATTCCGATTCAGCGCGGTGCGCAACTGGGGAGGAATCGGTTTTTGGAGCGGCTGGTCGACAACATCTACGATCGCAATGACTACGATTTGAAGCGGGGGACGTTTCGCGTGCGCGGCGACGTGGTGGATGTGATGCCGGCTTATCTGGAGCATGGATTGCGGGTGGAGTTCTTTGGCGATGAGGTGGAGGGAATCAGCGAGTTCGATCCGGCGACGGGGCAGGTGCTGCGGACGCTCGACCATTTCGATTTATATCCGGCGAACCAATACGTGACCTCGCGCGGCAAGCTCGATCCGGCGATCCAAGCGATCAAGGCGGAGTTGGAAGAACGCGTGGCGTATTTCGAGCAGAAAGGGCTTTATCTCGAGGCGCAGCGGATCCGGATGCGGACGAATTACGATTTGGAGATGCTGCAGGAGATGGGATTCTGCAACGGCATCGAAAACTACTCGCGGCATCTTACCGGGCGGAAGGCGGGCGAACGGCCGTTTTGCCTGATCGATTTCTTCCCGAAGGATTTTCTGCTGATGATCGACGAGAGCCACGCGACGGTGCCGCAGATCGGCGGGATGTCGAATGGCGACCGGGCGCGAAAGGAGAACCTGGTGAATTTCGGATTCCGGCTGCCGTCGGCATTGGACAATCGGCCGCAGACCTTCGAGGAGTTCGAGCAGATCACGGGACAGACGTTGTATGTGTCGGCGACTCCCGGGGAGTTCGAGTTGAAGCGTTCGACGGTGATCGCGGAGCAGTTGGTGCGTCCGACGGGATTGCTCGATCCGGAAATTTCGATTCGGCCGACGAAGAATCAGGTCGAGAATCTGATCGGCGAGATCAAGGCGGCGACGGCGGCGGGCGAGCGTGTGCTGGTGACGACGTTGACGAAGCGGTTGTCGGAGGACCTGACGAGTTATCTGCGCGACGCGAAAATTCGCGTGGAGTATTTGCACTCGGACATCGATGCGATCGAGCGGGTGGAGATCCTGCGGAATCTGCGGCTCGGAAATTTCGACGTGTTGATCGGGATCAACTTGCTGCGCGAAGGACTCGACCTGCCGGAAGTGGCGCTGGTGGCGATTCTCGATGCGGACAAGGAAGGGTTTCTACGGAGCGAGACGAGTCTGGTGCAAACGGCGGGGCGGGCGGCGCGGCACGAGAAGGGGCGCGTGATTTTCTACGCGGATAACATCACGGAATCGATCCGACGGACGGTAGAGACGGTGAAGTATCGGCGGGAGAAACAGCTCGCTTACAATTTGGAGCATGGGATCACGCCGCGGAGCGTGAAACGTGCGGCGCAGTCGAGCCTGCATGTTTACGACGGAACGGGTGAGCACGAAGAGGCCGCGGTGGCGGAAAACGCGGACGACGTGGCGGCGGTGATCGCGGAGTTGGAAGACGAAATGCAGGAGGCGGCGAGCCGGCTGGAGTTCGAACGAGCGGCGGTGTTGCGCGATCAAATCAATGCCTTGAAGACGGGCGATTATCGTAAGCCGGTGAAGACCGCGCCGGCGGGGTATGGTGGGAAGGGGCGAAGGAAAGGCGCGGGAGTGGGCGCGAAGGGGAGGCGGCGTTAAACGGCAGAGACGCTCCAAGGACCAAGATCCAATCTCCGGAAAACGTTCGATTCTCAAGACGGCTTCGTTCGGGCGGAGCGTGGCGGGGCGCGGCGTCTCCCGAAAGCGGAAGCGGGGTGGATCAGGACTTCAGCTTCGCTTTCCGGGAGCGGCGGTAGAGGAGGAAGGCGAGCGAGGCGGCGGTGAGGATCGCGCCGTAAGTGGAAGGCTCGGGGATCGGGCGGATTTCCCAGTTGGTGAAGCCGTCGTAGCCGTAGTTGATCCAGGTGGTGTGGCTGCCGTCGGGGGACTGCGGATCCCCTTCGAAGTGGACCTGATTTTGGGGCGTGGTCCCGATCTGGTTGAAGATCGCGAGGGTGCCGTTTTCGTCCACTTGACGGAAGTCGTAGTTGGCAAAGAGGAAGTCGACTTCGCTGGTCCAGTTGCGGATCGTCAGGGTCGCGCCGGCGGCGATGTAGATGTTGTCGGCGTTGAGGATGGAGTGGCCGGTGGCGCCGAAGTCGAGGATGGTGTCGCCGGTGATGTTAAGGGTGCCGATGTTGATGAACGCTTCGGAGAGGAGGAGGGTGCCGCCGGTGAGTTCGAGCGTGTCGATGAAGAGGGCGTCAATGGAGGTGTTCAACACGCCTGAACCGCCGGCGAACTCGAGCGTGCCATTGGAGAGGCGGACGGTGCCGTCGAAGTGGAAGGCGTTGTTGTTGCCGGTTGAAGAGAAGGTGAAGGTGCCGGAACCAACCTTGTCGAAAAGGCCCTGGCCGGTGAGGCGCCCGTCAAAGGTGTTGGCGGTGGAGTTGTCGACCTTGAGAACGGTGGCGGAGGCGATGCTTACGACGCCGGTGCCTTCGAGACGGCCGATCGTATTCGTGTAATTGTTACCGCCGGAGAGGGAGAAGGTGGCGCCGGACTGGACGGTGACGGCGTTGGTGTGGGAGGCGAGGCTGTTGTTGGCGGTGACGGCGAGGGTGCCCTGGTTGATGTTGATCGCACCGGTGAAGGTGTTGACACCGGAGAGGGTGAGGGTGCCGGAGCCGTTCTTGACGAGATCGATGGTGCCGATGTGGAGGTCGGTATAAGTGGGGGCCGGTCCGATGTTGTCCTTGATGGAGCCGGTGATGGCGGTGTTGCCCGCGCCGGTGACGGTAAGGGTTTGGGTCTGGCCCGCGCCTGCCGTGGAGCCGATGCGGCCGCCGATCGTGAGGCTGCCGGCGGTGGTGTTGATGGTGGCGGAGTCGGAAAGGGTGATCGTGGCGTTGGTCCACGAATTGTTGCCGGAGAGATTCTGGAGGGCGCCTTGGCCGTTGTGGCCGGAACCGGCGAGGGTTAGGGCTTCGGAAGCGACGTTGATGTTGTAGGTGGTGTTGGAGAGCAGCGTGACGTTGGAGGAGAGTTCGGAGCCGCCGCTGGGCGCGTAGGAGCCCTGCAGAAGGGTGGTGCCGGCGGGGAGGGTGACTTGTTCGAGCTGGAGGGTGGCGCCACTCTCGACGACGGTGCCGCTGCTCGCCGCACCGTTGTTGTGTTGGCCGAGGCCGGCGCTGTGCCGGAGAGTGAGAATGCCGTCCTGAACGGTGGTGACGCCGCTGTAGCCGTTGGAGAGGCTGTCTACGGTGACGATCATGCGGCCGTCGCCGGTTTTGTTGTAATCGCCGCCGAAGATTCTGGCGTTGAGCAGGAGGGTGCTGTCCGCGTCGACATCGAAGATACGGGCGGGACCGCCGCCGGCGTTGAGCATTCCGATGTTGCCGTCGATGGTGGAGGTGGCGGCGGTTTCGGCCTTGATCGTGCCGGTCATGTAGAGATTGCCGGTGCCGGTGGTGATGCGTCCGCCTTGGAGGGTGATGTTGGACAGGGTTTCATTGACGCTGGCGCTGGCGAGATCGAGCAGACCGTCCGACTTGATGGTCACGGCGACATCGTCGGCGATCTGTTCGATGTAGTAGTTGGTGACGACGGCGGTATTGGCGCCGCCGATACCGTCACCGATGGTGAGCGAGCCAAGGACGGCGGCATTGGGGTGGTTGCCGGCGTCGATCATGAGACGCAGCCAGCCGTTGTCCACGCGGGTCTCGCCGGTGTAGAAGTTCTGGGCGCCGGCAAGGGTGATGCTGTTGACGCCTTCGCCGTAGCCGCCGTTGGTGAGATTTACGGTGAGGCTGCCGGTGTCGCCCGTGCTCTTGCCGACGGAGCTGGCGATGAAGACGTCGCCTGCGCCGATGAAGGTGAGGGCGTGGTCGTTGAGCTCGAAACGGTTGTTGGGAATCTGCGTGAAGGTGCCGAGGAAGAGGGTGTTGTCGTTGCCGCCCACGTGGTTCTGGATCGTGGTATCGCCGGCGAGGGAGGTGTGGCCGACCCAGCTGTTGCGGCCACCGAAGCTTTGGAGCGCGCCCTGACCATCGGCGCCGTGGCCGGAGAGCGAGATGGTGCGGAGATCGTAGGTCAGATACTGTTCCGGCATGACGAAGCCGGGGGTGGTATTTTGGACGGCGAGCGTGGCTCCATTGTTGACGGTGACGATCGTGGTGGGAACGACGACGCCGCTGTAGTCGCCGAGGGTCTTGAAGCCGCCTTCGGCGGTGGTGCCGACGGCGAGGAGAGTGCCTTGATCGATCGTGACGCCGCCGGAGAACGTGTTGTTGGAACCGGAGAGGGCGAGGGTGCCGGTGCCCGTCTTCAGGATGCTGCCGGTCCCGCTGATATTGCTGCTGATCGTGAGATCGTTCGTGGCGTTGGCGGAGTTGCCGATGTCAAAGGTGCGTTGGCTGTCGCCGAGGGAGAGAGTCCCAGGGCCCGAGATTGTGGAGCCGAGCGGGTTGTTGGTGGAGAGGTAGGTGACGTTGCCATCGAGGGTGAGAACGCTGTTCGCGCCGAGAGAGACGTTGTTCGTCGAGCTCGAGGTGGCGCCAGCACCGCCGAAGGTGAGGGAGTTGATGGTCTGGGTAGCGGAGTCGGCGAGAGCGAAGGTGGCGGTGGTGCCAGGGGTGGTGGCGTTGACGACGATGTCGGGATTGGAGAGCACGCCGGCGCCGTCGAGGGTGAGCGTGCCGTTATTGATCGTGGTCGTGCCGGTGTAGGTATTGGCGCCGGAGAGGGTGAAGGTGCCGGTGCCGGTCTTGGTCAGGGAGCCGGAGCCGGAGAGCGCGCCGCTGTAGAGAGTGCTGGCGTCGTTGTTACCGACCGTGAGGGCAACCGCGCCGAGGGAGTCGTTCTGAAGGGCGAGGTTTTGGCTGCCGGAAAGGGCGCCGAGGGTGGCGTTGCTCAGCGAGCCGAAGCTGAGGGCGCCGCCGTAGTTGTCGTAGAGCAGGGTGCTGTTTTGGAGCGCGAGCGCATGCCCGAGGGTGAGGGTGCTGCTGGCGATGCCCGTGAAGCCGGAGAACGTGGTGGGCCCGCTCAGCGTGACGGAACCGTCGTAACCGGTGTAGCCTGCGATCAAGGTGCCGGTGCCGGTGATATCGGCGCCGATTTCGATGCTGGTGCCAGTGCCCGCGGTGACGTGGAGGGTATTGGCACCAAGCGAGAGGGTGTTGGAAGCATTGCCGACCTGGAGCGCGCCGGCCCAGTTGCTGATGAGCGCGGTCGAGTCGAGGATGATGTTCCCCTGCCAGGTGTTGTTGCCGCTCAGATTGAGCAACGCACCGGCCCAGCCGCCAACGCCCAAGCCGTCGAGGTGCAGCTCCGATTCCGACGAGAAAGTCAGCCCTCCCTGCAGGGCGAGCGTGGCGCCGTTCTCAACGAACGTCGAACCGCCGGCACCGAGTGCGTTGGTGCTGCCCGCAATGATGGCGCCCTCGGAAACCGTAGTGTTGCCGGAGTAGGTGTTGTTGCCGGTGAGCGTGAGGTTGCCGGCGCCCAGTTTTGTGAGAGAGCCGGACCCGGAGATCGTGCCGCCGTAGGCGACTGTGTCGGAGCGATTGATCGCGAGGTTGGCGTTGTTGACGATACTCGTGCTGGCGATGGAACCGGTGGTGCCGCCGTCGCCGATCTGAAGGGTGCCTCCGCTGATAGTCGTGGTGCCGGTGTAGGTGTTGGCGCCGGTGAGGGTGAGTGTGCCCGAGCCGGTCTTGACCAGAGAGCCGCCGGAACCGGAGATCGTGCCGGAAAACGCGGTGTCTGCGGAGGTGCTAGTCGTGAGCGTCGCGCTGCCCAAGGTGACCGAGCCGGAGCCGGACAACGAACCGATGGTGTCGCTGACCGATGCGAGATTCCACGTGCCGTCCACGACGACAGAGCCGCTGTCGTGCAGGCGTCCCGAGCCGCTGAGCGTGAGGGTGGAACCGTTGTTGATCGTGGTGGTGCCGGTGTAGTTCTGAGCGGCCGAAAGGGTCACGGTGCCGGAGCCGGCGAACGTCACGCCGCCACTCCCGGAGATACTCTTGTTGAAGTTGGTGCTGGACGACTGGTTGAAGATGAAGAGGCCGTTGTTGGTGATGCTGGAGGTGTTGCTCAGATTGCCGGAAGACCCGCCGAGTTCGAGGGTGGCACCTAGGTTGATGGTGGTGGCGCCGTTGTAGGTGTTGTTGGCGGTGAGCGTGGTCTTGCCGGGGCCGCTGACAGTGACTGCACCGGAACCGGTGATCGTGCGATTGAAGGTGGTGTCGGTGCCTTGATTGAAGGCGAGGGTGCCGTTGTTGGTGAGGTTGGTTCCGGTGAGATTGCCGTTGGAGACGCCGTTGCCAAGCTGGAGGGTGGCACCGGAGTTGATGGTGGTATTGCCGGAATAGGAGTTGCCCGTGTTGGTCAGGATGGTCCTGCCGGTGCCGCTGACGGTGACGTTGCCGGAACCGGTGATCGCGGCGGCGAACGTCGTGTCGGCGGCTTGATTGAAGGCGAGGGTGCCATTGTTGGTCACGCCCGAGGTGCCGGTGAGATTGCCGCTCGTGGAGCCGTTGCCGAGCTGGAGCGTGCTGTTGTTGTTGATCGTGGTCGCGCCGGTGTAGCCGAGGGAATTCGTGATGGTGAGCGTGCCACTGCCGGTTTTGGTGAAGCCGCCGGTGCCGGTCATCGTGCCGCCGAACGTGGTGGAGGTGTTGTTGCCGCCGGCGGTGAGGGTGGCGCTGCCGAGGGTGACGTTGCCGCCGGTGGTGCCACCGCCCGCGAGGGAACCGATGGTTTGGTTGAAGCCGTTGAGATCGAGGGTGACGCCGGACGTGTCGGCGAGGGTGACGGCGGAGGCGCTGGAGAGCGAATTGGCGGCGTCGGTTCGGATGGTGCCGCCATTGATAGTGGTTGCTCCGGTATAGGTGTTGGCGCCGGAGAGGGCGAGGGTGCCCGCACCGGTTTTCGTGAGAGCGCCGCTGCCGCCGAGTTTGGCGCTGATGGTGGTGGTGCCCGTGTTGTTCGTGACGGAATACGAAGAACCGGTGAGCGTGCCAGTGGTGCCGGTGATGCTGCCGCTGGAGAGGGTGACGGCGCCGACGGTGTCGTTGCGCGTGCCCATGGCGAGGGTGCCGCCGGCGATGTTGATGGCGGCGCTATTGTTGAGGCGGTCGTTGTTTCCGAGGGCGAGGGTGCCGCTGTTGATGTTGATCGTGGAAGAACCGAGCGTGCCGTTGAGGGTGGTGGTGCCGGAAGTGACAGTGGCGGTGCCGGTGCCGCCGAGGTTGGCGGTGACCGTGCCACCTTGCAGGGTGTAAGACGAACCGGTGAGCGTGCCGGTGCCGGCGATCGTGCCGCCGTTTAGGGTAACAGCGCCGACCGTGTCGGAGTAGTTGGAAACATCGAACGTGCCGCTGTTGATGGTCAGGGCGCCGGAGTCGGCGAGCATGTTGTTGTTGCCGAGTTTGAGCGTGCCTTCATTGACGGTGGTGCCGCCGGTGTAGGTTTTGGCGGTGCCGGACAGAACCCATGTGCCGGTGCCGGTCTTCACGAGGGACGTGGCGCCTGAGCCGTTGTTGGCCAAGCCGAGGCGGAATTCGTTGTTCGCGGTGCTGGTGCCCCCAAGGGTAAGCGTCCGGGCGGTGTTGGAGCCTTGGAAGGTGACGGCGTCGGTTGCGCTGAAGATCAACGCTCCGGAACTCTGGGAAGCCTCGATCGTGCCGCCGCTCGTGCCCAAGGTGAAGCGACGGTTGGTCGATGCGTTCGTCGAGCCGGCGTAGCGCAGGGTGCCGCCGTTGATGATGAGGCGATTGGCGTTGTTGTTGGAGGCGCCGATGCCGCTGTTGCTGTTCCCGTTGGTAAGGGAAGTAACGGAGAGGACGCCGGAGGTGATCGTGGTGACGCCGCTGTAGGAGTTGCTACCCGACAGGGTGAGCGTGCCATTGCCCGCTTTGGTGAGGTTGCCCGTGCCGCTGATGGTGCCGGCGAAGGTGGAATTGAGATTGTTGGTGGCGTTGCCGATGGTGAGGGTGTTCGAACCGAGCGTAACCGAGCCGCCGGCGCCGTTGAGTCCGCCGAGCGTTTGGCTGGCTCCCAAGCCGAGCGTGGCTCCGCTGGACAGCGTGACGTTGGAGAGGGAGCCGAGTGCCGTGGCGTTATTGGAATTGAGCGTCCCGGCGGTAATATTAATGGCGGTGCCGTTGACCAGACTGGTGGCAGCGGCGCCCAAGGTGAGGGTGCCATTCCCGCTTTTCGTGAGCGTGCGGGCGGCACCTCCGTCGTTGAGCGCGCCGAGGGTGAGGAGAGCGTTTGATCCAACGTTGAAGGTGCTGTTGCCCGTGAGGGTGGTTGCACCGAAAGTGATTCCGCCGGTGCCGCTGGTGGCGTTGGTGCCGCGCGTGATCGACAGCGTCTGTCCGCCGATCGAAAGCGTGCCGAGCGTATGGGTGACACCGGCTCCCGAAGACAGGCGATCCGAAGTGATGGTCGTATTGCCAGTGACCGTGGTGTTACGTCCAAACGAGAGGCCGGAATTGTTGGCAAGCTGGAGGGCGCCGCCGGACAAGGTCAGAGTGCCTGTTCCCAATGCAGTGGCGTTGGAGGTGACGCGGAGGGTTCCCGCGGTGAGTGTGGTGCCGCCGCTGTAGGTGTTGTTTCCGGAAAGGACGAGCGTGCCGTTGCCGGATTTCGTGAGCGCGCCGGTGCCGCCGAGCCGGGCGCTGATGGTGGCGGTGCCCGAAGTGTTCGTTACGGCGAACGAAGTGTTAGAGGTAAGGGTGCCGGAGCCGATGATGCTACCGCTGGACAGCGTCACGGCACCGACGGTGTCGTTGAAACTTTGAAGGTCGAAGGTGCCGCCGCTGACGGTCAGAGCGCCGGTGTCGGCGAGCATGTTGTTGGCGCCGATCTTCAGCGTGCCTTGCGAAACGGTTGTGCCGCCTGTGTAACTTTTAGCCGTGCCGCCCAAGACCCAGGTGCCGTTGCCCGACTTCACCAAGGAAGTCGCGCCCGTCCCGTTGTTGGTGAGGCCGAGATTGAAGGTATTGTTTGCAGTGCTGGTGCCGCCGAGGGTGAGGGTGCGCGCCTGGTTCGTGCCCGCGAGAGTCACGTTGTCGGTCGCGCTGAAGGTCAGTGTGCCTGATGACTGCGAGGCTTCGATCGTGCCGCCATTCGTGCCCAAGGTGAAGCGGCGGTTGGTCGAGGCGTTGCTGCTGCCGCTGTAGCGCAAGGTGCCGCCGTTGATGACAAGACGATTGGCGTTATTGTTGGTGTTACCCAGGCTGCTGTTGCTGCCGGCATTGGCGATCGAAGTGACCGACAACACGCCAGCATTGATCGTGGTGACCCCCGAGTAACTGTTGGCTGTGGAGATCGTCAGGGTGTTGGAACCTTCTTTGACGATGTTGCCGGTGCCGCTGATGATTCCGTAGCCCGTGCCGCCAAACGTCCAATTGGTCTCGGAGTTGAAGGTGAGGGTGTTGCTGCCGAGGGCGATGTTCCAAGTGCCGTTTTGGCGGAGGATTTGACCAACCGTGATCGACGTGCCAAGCGTGGCGGTGTAAGTGCTATTGCCCGAGCCGTTGCCGAGCCGGGCGTCGTCGAGGTTCGCGTTCACCCATGCGACGGGGGCGGTGTTGCCGGAGGAGTTGCCCCATTGGGCTGTGCTGGTGTTCCAGGTGAAGTTGGCGTTGTTCGGGAAACCAGATGAGGAGGAGGTATCGTAATACTTCGTTGCGCCATGAGCCAACGACGCCAAAATCACCAAGCTCGCGAGAGCGCGCGCAAACGGAGCGGGGGTAAAGCGCATCCTGCGATGGTGCAGACGGGAGTGCATGTGCTGGCTAATCGGAACCACAACCTGACTGCGTTGGCAGGTCAACATCAATTTAGGGTGATGTCCCTATGGCCTCTGGGGTTTATGCAGGATGCTTACGGAAGGAAGGGCGACGAGTCCGGCAGCTCCCATGAGGTTCTGCCGAGCTCAGGTGCCCAAGGTGGTGCGGTAGATTCTCGGAACGCGTTTCGTGATGGAACACAGCGTCTCCCAAGGGATTGTGTCGGCCCATTGGCTGAATTCTCCGATGGTGATCGAAGCTGACTCTGCGGAGCCGACGAGGATGACCTCGTCACTCCGCGTGATGCCGGGAGCATCGGTGACGTCGACGATCGTTTGATCCATGGTCACGCGTCCGAGCACGGGGCAACGGTGTCCGCGGATCAAAACCTGCGCGCGATTGCTCATGGAGCGCGGGATTCCGTCGGCATAGCCCGCACACAGAATCGCGACGCGGGTTTCGCGCGCGAGCGTGTGAGTGCGTCCGTAGCTAACGGTGTGGCCGGCGGGAAGGGTTTTCACGAGGCCGACGCGTGTTCGAAAACTGAATACGGGCTCGGTGCGGACCTGCGCGAGGAGGGAGTTCGGGTGCGGAAGGATGCCGAATTGCAGAAGGCCGACGCGAACGGCGTTGAAGGGGCTCGTGCCGGGAAGGGTTTCGATGCCTTCGCTGTTGTCGGCGTGGACGAAGATACGATCGAGGGCGAGGCCGGGGCAGGCGGCGAGGGCGGCTAGGAAGCGGCGGCGTTGCTCTGCGGTGAACCCGGCATCGTCGGGCGCGGCGAAGTGGGTGAATACGCCAGCGAGTTTTAAGTGCGGCGCGGCGGCGATGGCGGCGTGGAGGGTGGCGGCGTTTTCGTGCCACACACCGAGCCGGCCCATGCCGGTGTCGATCTTCATGTGGACCGAGATTGCACGGCCGGCGCGTCGACCGACTTCGTTGAAGCGGTGGACTTCATCTTCGCACGAGACCGTCGCGGTAAGATCGTAGTCGGCGAGGTAACGATCCTCTTCCGGAAGAAGCGGGCTGAGCAGCAGGATGGGCCACCCGGGACCGAGTTCGCGCAGGGCGGCGGCTTCGGTGACGTTGGCGACGGCGAAGAGATCGGCGCCGGCGTGCATGAGGCGCGCGGCGGTTTGATGGAGGCCGTGGCCATAAGCGTCGGCTTTGATCACTGCGACGTAGCGCATGTGCGCGGGAAGGGTGGCGCGGATCAGACGCAAGTTGCGCTCGAGGGCGGCGAGATCTATCTCAGCCCAGCAGCGCAGCGGAGGGGCGGAGTGATGCGGCATCATGGCGCGCGGTGAATTTGCGGCGTCCATGTCACGTAGCTCGGCTCCTCGTGGAGAAATGCGTCGGGCGCTGTGGTCGCGCGAAAAAGATCGGCGTCGAGTGTGCGCGGAAGGAGTTCGTTGAGCGCGTAGGACGTGAGGCGAACGCCGGGCGGGAGTTGCGACCAGTGGCGAAAGTTTTCCGGCATCACGAGATCGCCGGTGAGTTCCGCGGTGGGCACGCGACGTAATTTTCGATCGAGAGAAACGGCATGCCAGGAGTCGCGGCGGGCGTCGGCGATGACGATGATATCGTCGCGGCCGAGCGCGTGGGCGACGAGATCGAGGCTATGAAACGCGAAAGCGGGGCGTGGGTGAAGAACCTGCCAGCTTCGCAGTGCGACGGCGGTCGTGCGGATGCCGAGGATAGAGCCGGGACCGTCGCAGAACACGAGGGCGCCGGCGTCTGAGGGTTTGGCCTTTAGAGATTCGAGCGCGTGAAACAACCCGATGCCGGCTTCTTCGGCACGCGCTTCCCAACGGGCAGAGAAGCCGGCGCGGGTGTTCGGTTGATGTTCCAGCCAACCGACTTGGATGATCGCCGAGGCTGCGTCGACGAGCAGCAGCGAGTCATGCGCGGCGAGGAGTTCGCGAAGGCTGGCCATGTTGGAACGGGCAACGAAACGGCGAGCTCTCCGGGCGTGCAAGCGCGCAGAAGGCGGAAAGGCTTCTTGAATCCGGCATTGACCGGCCGCCGGCACGACCTACCGTGGCCGATTCTCTGTCTCATCACCGCTCTTACACTTCCGTGAACGTTCAACTGAATAGCCTCTCCGACACCCGTAAAAGTCTCGTCGTCACGCTGGAATCCGGCGAAGTCGACACCGTTCATCAGGACGTCGTAAAGGAGTATACCCAACTCGCGCGCATCCCGGGTTTCCGTCCGGGCAAAGCGCCGGCCTCGGTGGTCGCGAAGCGCTTCGCGAAGGAGATTGGCGACGAGTTCAAGCAGAAGGTGGTGGCGAAGACGTATCGCGACGGCCTCGAGCAGCAGAAGCTGGACGTGTTGAACATCGTTAACGTCGAGCCTGGTGAAATCAAAACGGGCCAGCCGGCGACGGTGACGATCACGGTGGATATTCGTCCGGAATTCGCGCTGCCGGAGTATGTCGGACTGCCGACCGAAGTGGCGCCGAGCGATCCGACGGACGCCGAAGTCGATCAAGTGATCGAAGGTATGCGCGCCGAGCGGGCGGAGTTCAAAGTGGCGGATCGTCCGGCGGCGAAGAGCGATTACGTGAAGCTGGCCTACGAAGGCACGATTGACGGCAAGCCGATCACCGAGCTGGCGCCGGATAAGCAAATTTACGGCAAGGTCCCGCAGACATGGGAGGAAGTGGAAGGAGAGAACGAGGGTGTAATTCCCGGCTTGGGCAAACAACTCGCGGGGTTGAAGCCGGGTGACAAGAAGGACGTGACGATTTCGTTTCCGGAGGATTTCGCGGCGGTGCCGGCGTTGGCGGGCAAAACGGCGACCTACGCGATCGAGATCCAGGAAATCCGCGAACGCGTGCTTCCGCCGCTCGATGAAGCTTTCTTCAAGGCCAACCGGGTGGACGATCTGGACGCGTTGAAGAACGCGGTGCGCAACCAGCTCAAGATGCAGAAGGAGTCGCGCAATCGCGCGGAGCAGCGTCGTCAGGTGTCGGAAGCGCTGGCGGCGAAAGTGGATTTCCCGGTGCCGGAGTCGCTCGTCGAAAGCGAGACGCAGTCGGTGCTGCGGCAGTTCATTGAGGAGAACATGCGTCGTGGTGTGCCTCAGGAAGAGTTCGAGAAAGGCAAGAAGGAGCTCTTCGAAGGTGCGCGCAAAGCGGCCGAGAAGCGCATCAAGATGCAGCTCATCCTGGCGAAGATCGCCGAAGCGGAGAAGATCCAGGTGGAGGAACGCGACATCGACACGTTCATCTATCGCGAGGCGATGCGCACGCAGCAAAAGCCGGACAAGCTCGTGAAGGCGCTCAGCACCGATCGCGAACAGCTCCGCGCGGTGCAGCAATCGATCATTTTCGACAAGGCGATTGATTTCCTCGTCTCGAAGGCTACGGTGGCGACAGTTCAGCCGAAGGCGTAACTGCCGATATACCACCACAACTGTGAGCTACTACGTTCCTATCGTCTTGGAGAATACCGGCCGCGGAGAGCGGTCGATGGACATCTATTCGCGGCTCTTGAAAGATCGCATCATCTTCATCGGCACGCCGATCGATGATACGGTGGCGAATCTTGTGATCGCCCAGATGTTCTTCCTGCAGATGGAGGATCCCAAAAAGGACATCCAGCTCTACATCAACTCTCCGGGCGGCGTCGTGACGGGTGGCATGGCCATCTATGACACGATGAATTTCCTCCAATGCGACATTGTCACCTATTGCGTCGGCATGGCCGCGAGCATGAGCACGGTGCTGCTGGCGGCGGGAACGAAAGGAAAGCGTTTTGCGCTGCCGAACAGCCGGGTGATGATTCACCAGCCGAGCGGGGGCGCGGGCGGGCAGGCGGCGGATATCGCGATCGCGGCGCGGGAGATCCTGCGCTGGCGCAAGACTTTGAACGAAACCATTGCGAAGCACACCGGTAAGAGTGTGGCGCAGGTCGAAAAGGATTCAGACCGCGATTACTACCTAAGCGCCCATGAGGCGAAGGATTATGGGATCGTGGATCACGTGGTTGAATCGACGCGTGAGGCTCAGGCGCTGGGTGTAACCGCCGCCGCCTGAAGAACTGGTTAAAAAGGTTTAGACCCTCGACTCGCTCGCGCAGCCGATCATCTTATTTCCATGGCCAAATCGTCCCGCATGACCCTCTGCTCGTTCTGCGGGAAGTCGCAGGCCGAGGTGAAGAAGATCATCGCCGGTCCCGGCGTTTATATCTGCGACTCGTGCGTTAACGTCTGCAAGACGATCATCGATCGCGAGGTCAAGGCACCGACCGCTGAGGCGCGTCCGCCGGTGCGGCTGGTGAAGCCGTCGGAGATCAAGCGCACGCTCGACGATTTCGTCATCGGTCAAGACCACGCAAAGAAGGTTCTCTCGGTCGCGGTCTACAATCACTACAAGCGATTGATGTTTGATGCCGGGCAGTCGGGCAAAGAGTCGCTCGCGCTGTCGCCGGAATTCAACGACGTCGACGTCGAGAAGAGCAACATCCTCCTTGTCGGTCCGACCGGCTCGGGCAAGACGCTCCTCGCTCGCACGCTCGCGAAGATCCTCGATGTGCCGTTCGCGATTTCGGACGCGACCACGCTGACCGAAGCGGGCTACGTCGGCGAAGATGTTGAGAATGTCGTCCTGCGGTTGCTGCAGAACGCGAACTACGACGTGAAGCGGGCGGAGTGCGGAATCATCTACATCGACGAAATCGACAAGATCGGCCGCAAGACCGAGAACGTCTCGATCACGCGCGACGTCTCGGGTGAAGGCGTGCAGCAGGCGCTGTTGAAGATTCTCGAAGGCACGACGTGCAACGTTCCTCCGCAAGGGGGCCGGAAGCATCCGAATCAGGAATACGTGCAGATCAACACGTCGAATATCCTCTTCATCTGCGGCGGCGCATTCGTCGGCCTGGAGGGGCTGGTGCAGCGACGTCTTGGTCAACGCAGTCTCGGCTTTGCATCGATCCGTGCGCAGCAGGAGCAGTCGCTCAAGCCCGAGGAAATGATGAAGGCGCTTGCGCCGGAAGATCTCATCCGCTTCGGCATGATTCCGGAATTCATCGGTCGTCTGCCGGTGGTGTCGGTGCTCGATCAGCTTTCTGTCGCGGATCTCGAAAAGGTTTTGCTCCGCACGAAGAACGCGATGGTGAAACAGTATTCGAAGCTGTTCGCGATGGACGGCGTTCGGCTGCGTCTCACGACGGATGCGATTCGTGCGATTGCGCAGAAAGCGATCGAACTGAAGACCGGCGCGCGCGCACTGCGTTCGATTCTCGAAAATCTGATGCTCGAAGTGATGTATGATCTGCCGCAGCGCGACGACGTGGCGGAGGTCGTGATCGACGCGGGTGTGGTGAGCGGCCGCAAGCGGCCGACGTTGCGCCGAATCGACAAGGGCGAGCCGAAGCAGGACGCGGCCTGAGCGGGCGCTCGCCTCGGCGACGACGAAGATCGGGCGGCGTGTTCCGCTTGCGGGAAAGCGGCGGAGGCGTTGCATGCATGCACCCCATGCAACGAATGCTTTCTTCGGTCAGGCCCTGCTGGATTCTGGTTTTGCTCGCGTTTGCTTCGCCGCTGACGGCGGACGAACGCTGGCGTGAAATTCAGTGGCGCGACGAGCGCGCGTATTCCGCGAGTTCGGGCGGTTTCGAGGCAATTGTATCCGTGGAACGGGGACGTCTGATCTATTTCGGACGGGAGGGCGGAGGCGAGAATCTACTGTATGTTCCGCCGGATCGGCGCAATCCAGCGGAGTGGGGCGGGCATCGGGTGTGGCTCGGGCCGCAAGCGAAATGGGCGCGCAACTGGCCGCCGCCCGCGGCGTGGGAAGCGAGCGCGGCGGAGAAGGTGACGGTTGAAGGGGAGCGGCTGGAGTTGTTGATGCCGAGCACGGCGGACGATTGGCCGAGATTGCGGCGGATTTATCGCTGGGAAAATGGCGAGCTACATTGCGACGCGCGCATCGATGGGGGGCGTCGGGCGGCGCAGATCATCCACGTCGTGCAGGTGTTGGAGAACGCGGAGGTGGCGGTGCAGGCCGAGCCGTCGAACGAAGAGCCGCGGGGCTACGTGCAACTGCATCTCGGGCGTGGCGATCATCCGATCAAGACGTTTCCCGAACCGCCGCACCTGCAGGCTGAAGGAACGAAGCTCACGCTGCGCCACGTGGGGAAAATGGAAAAGTTGGGATTTCGTCAGCAGCCGCTTACGGCGCGGATCGGCGGGGAAACCCTTCGCGTAAAGGCGGGCGTGAGTTCCGGGCGCGTCGAAGCAACGCCGGATGAAGGATTCGTGACGCAGGTGTATCTCAGCGGTTCGCGTGCGCCACTGATCGAGTTGGAACAGCTCTCGCCGCTTTTTGCGCGCGATCAGAGCGCGCGTTTCGAAATTGTGATCGCGCCCGTGGCAGGGGAGCCGGGCGACTGATCACATCACCAGTGCGCGTAGTCGCCTTTTTTCAAGGCGCGCGCGAATTCGACGAGAAGCTTTATGCAGCGCTCGACGTCCTCGAGGTCGACGACCTCGCTGGGCGTGTGCATGTAGCGCAGCGGAATACTGAGCAGGCCGGTGGCGACGCCGCCGCGTCCCATCTGGATCGCGCGGGCGTCGGTGCCGGTGGGGCGCGGGTCGGCTTCGAGCTGGTAGGGGATGCCGGCTTTTTTCGCGGCGGCGACGAGCTTTTGGTAGATCTTAGGATTAATGTTGGCGCCGCGGCAGATGATAGGACCGCCGCCGAGTTTGGTTTCACCGAAGCGGCGGTTGTCGCAGTCGGGGTGGTCGGTCGCGTGTCCGACATCGATCGCGACGGCGAGGTGTGGGTTGACGGAATAGGCGGCGGTCGTGGCGCCGCGCACGCCGATCTCCTCCTGTGAGGTCGCGACGGATACGATCTTTGCGGCAAGCTTCTTCTTTTCCTTGGAAAGGCGGCGAAGGGTTTCGCCGACGATGTAGGCGCCGACCTTGTTGTCGAACGCGCGGGCGGTGCCGACGGAGCCGTTGATCAGTTGCAGCTCGTGATCGTAGGTGGCGACATCGCCGATGGCGACGCGCTCGAGCGCTTCTTTTTTCGAGCGGACGCCGATATCGATCCAGATCTCGTGCTTCTTCGGGACCTTCTTCCGGTCCTCTTCGTCCATGAGGTGGATGGCACGCTTGCCGGTGACGCCGACGACGGGACCGTTTTCAGTTTGAATGATGACGCGGCGGCCCGAGATGACGCTGAGGTCGTGGCCGCCGACGGTGTCGAAATAGAGGAAGCCGTCTTTGTTGACGTAGGTGATGATGAGGCCGAGCTCGTCCATGTGGCCGGCGAGCATGAGGACGGGATCGCCTTTGGGGTTGAGGGTGGCGATGCGGTTGCCGAGGGCGTCGTTGTGGTAGTCGTCGGCGGCGGGCTTGACGTGGTGGTCGAAGACGGCCTGCGCTTCGGATTCGTAGCCGGAGGGCGAGCGTGCGTGGAGCAGCTCGGCGAGGAAAGCGGGCACTTGATAGTCAGGCATGGTTTTAGTCTCGCGCCGGGCATCGCGGGCGCAAAGCGTTTTTGCGAATGACGATTTATCCCGCCATCGACATCAAAGGCGGCCGCTGTGTGCGGCTGACGCAAGGACGCGCCGACCAGGAAACGGTCTATGCGGAAAACCCGGCCGAGGTCGCGCGGCAGTTTCGCGCGGCGGGCAGCGAGTGGGTTCACGTGGTGGACCTCGACGGGGCGTTTGCGGGCGAGCCACAAAATCTGGCGGTGGTGCAGAAGATCGCGGCGCTGGGGATGAAAGTGCAGCTCGGCGGCGGATTGCGCACGCGCGCGGCGGTGGAGCGGGCGATTGGTTTTGGCGTGAGCCGGGTGGTGATCGGCACGCGCGCGGCGGAGAGCGAAGCGTTCGTCGGTGAACTTGTGCAGAGTTTCGGTGACAAGATCGCGGTCGGAATCGACGCGAAAAACGGGCAGGTCGCGGTGAAAGGCTGGGTGGCGACATCGGAGCTGAGCGCGATCGCGCTGGCGCAGCGGATGGATGCGCTCGGCGTGGCGACGATCATCCACACGGACATCGGCACGGACGGAATGTTGACGGGGCCGAATTATCCGGCGCAGGAGGCGATGTTGAACGCGGGGAAGTTTCGGGTGATTGCGAGCGGAGGCGTGAGCCGGCGAGAAGATGTGATTGAACTGGCAAAGCTGGCGCAGCGTCACGTCCGCCTGGATGGCGTGATCGTGGGGAAGGCGCTTTACGAACAGCGCGTGGAGTTGCGCGATTTGCTGGAGATCGCGGCGGGCGGCGGCGCGATCTGAACGGTCGCTATTTTTTGATCTGTTCGGCGATCTCCTCGAGCGGGTAGGTGACGATTTCGGCGAGGGTGGGGTGATACCACGGCGCGCGCAGTAGATCGAAGACGGTGGCGCGCATCGCGAGCGGGCCGCTGAAGGCGTGGATGAGTTCGCCGGCGTCCTTGCCGACGATCTCGGCGCCGAGGATGCGGCCGCGACGCGGTTCGGCGATGACCTTCACGTATCCATAATTTGCATCCATGAGGATGGACTTGCCGTGATCGTTGAAGGGATACGAGGCGACGAGGTATTTGCGCTTCTTGCGGTCGAGGTCGCGTTCGAGCAGACCGATGGTCGCGAGCTGCGGATCGGTGAAGACGACGTTGAGCAGGAGGGAGTAGTCGATCGGCTTCAACTTGCGGCGGAGGCCGGCGGCGTGGCGGGCGACGAGTTCTCCTTGTTGGATGGCGACGTGAACGATTTCCGCCGGGCCGGAGCAGTCACCCGCGGCATAGATGTGGGGCGTGGTGGTTTGGTGCCAGCGGTTGATGACGATCTGGCCGGTGATGCGCGTCTTCACGCCGGCGGCGGCGAGGTTCAGCGAGGAGGTGTTGGGCTCGCGGCCGAGGGCGTTGAAGAGGTGGGCGGCGCGGCGCGTGACGATCTTGCCGTCGCAGAGGAACCGCACGCCCACGCCGCGCGAGTCGTGCCACACGCGTTGAAGGTGCGTGCCGGCGAAGAGCTCGATGCCTTCGTCGCGGAACGCCTGTTGCACAACATGGGAGGCAGCCATCGAGTGGTCGCGCAGGATGTTGATGCTGCGTTGCACGAGCGTGACGCGCGTGCCGATGCGATTGAGAAATTGCGCGAGTTCGCAGGCGACGATGCCGCCGCCCAACACGATCACGCTTTTCGGAACGAAATCGAGATCGAGGACATCATCGCTGGTCCAGAACGGTGTGTCGGCGAGGCCGGGAACGGGAGGTGTGGAGGGCTTTGAGCCGGTGGCGATGAGGATGTGTTTTGCGCGCACGGAACGGCCGTCGGAGAGCTCGATGGTGTGCGGATCGGTGAAGCGGCCGTGGGCGCGGATGAGGTCGAATTTTCCGTTCTCGAGAGCTTTGACGCGATAGTCGGCGAATTCGGCGATGAGCTTCTTCTTCCGTCCGTGAATGGCTCGCATGTCGGGTTCGGCGGAAGGGATCTTGAGGCCGAAGGTGCGAGCCTTGCGCGCGAGGTGAAGGACATCGGCGATGTAGAGCAGAGTCTTCGACGGCATGCAGCCGCGGAGAATGCAAAGTCCGCCGAGTTCGCGCGCGCCGTCGACGATGGCGGTTTTGAGCCCGAGGGAAACGGCGAGGCGGGCGGAGTTGAAACCGGCGCTGCCGCCGCCGAGGACGAGGAAGTCGTAGTGGGAACGAGGCGAAGGGGCCCTGCGTTTGCGGTGTGTCATTGGCGGTCGTCTGACAACGGTGTCGCAGGTGCATACCGCCGCAAGATTGTGGTCGTTCGGGGGTCGGCGGCTTCAGAGGTCGATGGGGCCGCAAGTCCAAACGCCGCTTCGTAACTGGCGCGGAGCGCGCCATGCGTGTAGCGTTGGGGAAAGTCGTCACCCGCGAACGTGAGCCGAGTGCTATAACCGAGAGCAACGAGTCCAAAGGCAACGTAGGCTCCATAGGCAAGTTGCTTACCGAACAAAACGCGCGAGTTCTTCGTGGGGACAGTTGGCCCAGGTGCGCAAACGAGGATCATCCACGGAAGCAAGGGATACCAGAACCGGGGGTCCTCATAGGGCCAGATGGCGAGGATTGCGGAGTAGAAGGCCACATAGGCATTGATTACGACACTGCGGCTGCGCTGCTTCCAAAGCTGCACGAGAAGTAGGGCGGTGAACAGGGCGCCCAGCACACGGACGGCGAGCGAAAGGGAGCCGTCCGAGCGAAGCGGAAGATTGATGGTAAGGGCGCCCAATTCCATCAGGCGGAGGCTCCAAAGTCCGATGATATCTGTGAGCGAAGTTCGACTGGCGATCGCGATCCAATTATTTAAATAGCTCTCGGGATGGCTGAGTTGAATGCGCGTGATCGCGATCAGCAGCAAAGTGCTGAGGAGGGCGGCAGCCGTAAGCATTAGGTTCCGCAGCCGGGGCGAAAACGGCGGCGGTCGTTCCTGCGTGTGCCGTTTGAGCGCTGCGAGCAGATGCAGCGAAGCGGCTACGATCACGGCCACGAGCAGGGAAACTCCGATTGAGCGAGTCATGGTCGCGAGCGCGGCGATGGCGAATGCCAAGAGCCACCATAGCAGGGGGCGTGACGCGCTGGCGTCTCGGGCCCGAACGGCGGCGTAGAGTGACAGATTCGCTAACGCGAAATAAAGGGGCTCCGTCAGTGGAATGGGGGCGTGCTTTACAACCACCCACGAAGACAGGAAGAGGATCGCACCGATGCGGACGGCGCTGGGCGGCCAATTCATTGCCCGAATTGCCACAACTGCCCAGGTTAGAAGGCCGAGTGCAAGTGAAGCGTAGTTGAGCAAGACGAGCCAAAATGCGTGATCGAAGCCGAGTTGGATCAGGAATGAGACGATACTGGGGTAGGCGGGTGGAAACTGATCTGGGGCGAGGGTGCCGGTCTCCACTTTGGTCCACGCCATGTGGAGTAGTCGGAGCGCATCGGTGTTGACGCGGATTGGGCTGAACATCTGAACAAGATGACCGGCGGCTATGATGGAGAGTAGCGCTTTTGTCTTCAATGGACCGGATGCCCCTTCGACGGGTGCGATACGCGCGGGCGGAACGATGCTGGCCGACCGAGAAGCGCTACTTCGCGGGCGGCAGCTTCTCGAGGATAGCAGTTGACGTGACGCCGTAGCGGCATGGACCGGGGCCTATATAGTCAATGATTCTCCAACCAAGTCGGGGGGTGAGCAGCGATTGATACATCCAAGAATCGTCGAGGACGATGAAGCCGCCGGGCTTCAGCTGCTCCATCGCAAGGGTGAGTGCGTGAGGGCGCAACTGGCCGAACGGGCTGGCGGAGAAGCCGCAGTAACAATCCACCAGGATAACATCCCACATCCGTTTGCGAATGGACTGGAAGAAGCTGTCGTTTTGAAACTGTTCGATAGCGTCACCGGTTAGCGGGTGGAGTTCGCAGCGGACGTTGCGCAGCCTGCGTTGGTTCAGCATGCTGACGAGCCGTTCGTGCCACTCGGCGTGACTCTCGATGGTCACGACCGAGCGGGTCCGCCGAGCAAAATAGAGAGTCGATCCGCCACCGCCGAACTCAAACACTTCGTGGTGCGGTTGCAGGTGAGCTTCCAAATAGTGGAGGGCTCCGAACGATATCCAGGGAAGCTCTCTCATCATGGGCTGTCCGCCCCAGCAGGGCAGATGGCGCAGATATGAAGGTATCAACTGGGGGCGCCGAATCAGGTGGGCCGCGAGCGAGAGGCCTTTGGCAAGGTAGGAGTTGTTCATCTCGTTATTGACCTTTCCCGAACAGTATCACGTGAACCGTCTTCAAGATGATCGCTGCATCCAGGCGGAAGGAAAAGTGGCGGATGTAGTAGAGGTCGTATTCGAGTTTGCGCAGCGTGTCCTCGAGACTCGCGCCGTAGGGGTAGTTGATCTGCGCCCAGCCGGTGATGCCGGGTTTGACCAAGTGGCGGAAATGGTAGCAGGGGATTTCGCGCTGGTAGTTTTCGACGAGGCGGTCCCATTCGGCGCGTGGACCGATGAGGCTCATGTCGCCGCGGAGGACGTTCCAGAGTTGCGGGAACTCGTCGATGCGCGTGGCGCGAAGAAAACGGCCGACGCGGGTGACGCGCTGATCGTCGGGACGCGTGTAGAGATCTCCCTTGTCCGAACCCACGCGCATGGAGCGGAGTTTGCGCACGACGAACGGCACCTGGTTTCGTCCGATGCGTTTTTGTTTAAAGAAGATGGGGCGTCCGCTCTCGAGCCACACGGCGAGTGCGCCGAGAAACACGACGGGGGCGGCGAGCGCGATGCCGATCGAGGCGAGCACGATGTCGGTGGCGCGTTTCAGACGCTCGAAGACGGGCTCGCGGGCGATGGGGAAGCCCTCCTGGAAGAGCCAGGTTTGATTGAGGCGATAGAGTGGGATCTTCCGCCAGTAGACCTGGTGAAAGAGCTCAAGCGTGTAGGTGGGAAGACCGCTGAAGTAGAGTTCGACGAGTTTGCGCGAAACTTCCGGTTGCAGTTCGCGAGCGCTTTCACGGAGGACGATCGCCTCGACCGAGATTTTGCCGGCGAGGGCACCGTCGATGATTTCGCCGAAGGAACGGGCCGGTGCGCCAGCCCGTTGTTCGGATGTGGGCTCCGCGTTCGCGTAGATGAGGGTCTGGACCATTTGCAGACGTTCGCATTCATCACGGAACGCCTGATAGCTCGCTTCGTCTCCGATGAATACGATGCTGCGTGAAACCCGCGCCGCCTCCATGCGCTGGCACAAGATTCGTCGGTAGCTGAGGGTCAGCGGAATGAGAACGACGTAGCTAAGTGCGATGACAATACGGCTGGATTGGAGTTCGTAGCCGGAGGGGAGGAGGACGAACGTGAGCAGCAGCGTTGTGAGAAGTGCGCTCAGCAGGGCGATCACATGCTCGCTTGTGTAATCGAGGCTGAGCATGTCGGTGCGCGAGCGGTATCCGTCGATCAGATAGATTGCGAAGGTCAGGATCAGATACGGCACGATCAGCGCCGAATAGGTCAACGGCCCCGCAGATAATCCGCGCGCGAAACTCACCACGTTGAAAACGACGAACACCGACGCGGCGTCGAGCAGCGCGAGCGCGAAGAAAACCTTGCGTGGTGTGGTCATCAGGGGTGCTTAGGGAGCTGAAGGGGAGCCCGCAAGTTCCGGAGTGGCCAGACGTTGGCGCCACTGCTGCAGCGCTTGTTCGCGACCGTTGGGCGCGAAGGCGAGGGCGGCGGCGGAAAGCCGCGACTGGAGTTGCGAATCGGCGCGCAGGGTTTTCAGCCACCTCACGATAGCAGGGACTTGTTCGCGAGTGAAAGCTGCGCCGAAACCGTGAGCGGTAACATTGCGGGCGACGTCGGAGTCGGGAGCGCCGATGAACACAACCGGGCGCCCGACTTGGGCGATACCGTAGAGTTTGCTCGGGAATACCGCTTGCTCGGCGCCCGGTTTCAGCGTGACGAAGTGAACGTCGGCCAGGCCGAGCGAGACGGAAAGGGTTTCACGAGGCTGGGCGGGGTGGAAGTGAATGTTGGCGAGGCCGTGTTGCTCAGTCGCTCGCCGAAGCGTGGCGTGTTCCGCTCCGCTGCCGATGAACACGAGAGCGAACGTCGGATCGTTTTGGAACGCGGCGGCGATCTCGATGAGGGGCTCGAGGTCGTGAACGCGGCCAAGATTGCCGGAATAGACGGCGACGAATCGGCCGGTGAGGTTCCATTGCGTGCGCAGTGCGGCGACGGCGTCGGGACTCGGCGGGCGAAGACCGGCGGGGGCCCAGTTGGGGGAAACGACAATCCGCGAGGCAGGAACGCCGGCGGCGTGCAGAGCGCGGGCCATCGTGTCGCCGGGAACGAAGCACGCGTGCGCCGCGCGCCAAGCGCCGTCGCGTGCGCGACGCGAGGCGATCAGCCAGCGTTGGCGAGTCAGGAGGACGGCGATCTCGGGATAGATGTCCTGCACCCAGTGAACCAGTTTGGCGCCACGCAACTTCGCGACGACGGCGGCGAGGATTCCGCCGAGCGGAGGGTCGGTCATGGCGACGAGGACATTTCCGCATTTCACGCGTCGCAGGAGGAGCAGGAAGGCGCCGGGATAAAATGTCACCAAATCCAGGATACGGACCAGGAGGCCGCTTCCGCGAAGACGAAGGGAGCGCACGCGGTGGATCTCGATTCCGTTATGCCGCTCGAAAAGCGGGGCGCGGACGGGGCGACTTGTAACGATTGACACGGCATGTCCGTCGGCGGCGAGCGCTTCGGCGAGGTCGACGAGGAGTTGCGCCGTGGCGGGCTCGTCGGGCCAGTAGAAGCGATTGAAGAAAACGATGCGCGCCATCAGGAGCGTCGGGAGGTGCGACGGAGTTCGCTGGCTTTGGCGCAGCTCAGGAATTCGTAGAAACCCATGAGGCGGCAGAAGGCGAACCCGCGGTAGCCGTCGAGAAAGCCGAGGCGATAGACGTAGTGATAGAGGAAGCGAAGCAGCGGCCGGAACGGAAGGTGTCGGGCGAATTGTTTGAGACGGCGTTTCCGGGCGAGGACGGGCGTGAGTTGTCGGGCGTGGCGGACCGCGTCATCGCCGCCGCTGGCGATGAGCCGGGCTTCCCAGTTGCTGTAGCGATTGTGCTTTTCGACCCACGTGGAGATATCGGGAAACGCGTAGTGCTCCATTTCGCCGCGCAGGTGGGCGGAGCGGCCGGAGAGGACAACGTGTTCGTGCACCTCGTTGTCGCCCGACGACGTGTCGGCGACGTCGCCAAACTGCTCGTAACGGCCGAGGCGATGGCGGAAGAAGCGGAGATTCCAACTGGGATAGTAACCGCAGTGGCGAAGCCAGCCGTCGATGAACCAGAAGCGGCGGTTGACGTAGTAGCCGTCGGCGGTCGGGGCGGACACAATGCGGCGGATTTCGCCGGCAAGTTCCGGCGTGATGCGTTCGTCGGCGTCGAGAATGAAGACCCATTCGTTTCGCCAGGGGACGTTGGCGAGGGCCCAATTTTTTTTCTTTGGGAAGCGCCCATCCCATTGGAAATCGACCACGCGGGCGCCGAGCGATTGGGCGAGTTCGCGGGTGCCGTCGGTGCTGCCGGAATCGACCACGACAACCTCGTCGGCGAAGGCGGCGGAGGCGATGCAAGCCTCGATGTTGGCGCGCTCGTTTTTCGCCGGGATGAGAACGGAGATGGGGCAGCGTTCGATCATGCGGAAGGCGTGGACGTCGCGGAGGTCGGGGAGGCGGCGGCGAGGCGTTCGCGGATCCGCGCATACTGGACCGCGCTGAAGAAGGCGACCCACCACGCGCAGATCACGGCGCGGTTGCCGAAGGGGAATTCGAGCCAGGCGTAGAGAACGACGAGCGTGCAACCGAAAAGTGGATACGCCACGAGAGGCGTGCGGCTCAAGGCGCGGCGCGAGGCGGCGAGGGGAACGAGGGCGCAGAGGCCGAGCAGGGTCGTGCCGACGAGGCCGACCTCGGAGGCGGACTGGAGCCAGTCGGAATGCGCGTCGTGGAAGTGTATTTCCAAGCCGTCGGGCGAGGAGAAGCGCTGGGTGTTGCGCGTGTAGAAAACGGTGGGATACGAGCCCATGCCCCAGCCGAACCAGAGCTTTTCACGCGCCATGTTCCAGGTGTCACGGTAGAGGGCGACGCGGGAGTTGGTGGTGGTTGCGCGACGGGCGTCCTCGATTTGCTGAAACGTCACGGCGACGCGATGCTCGATCACGGGTCGGGCGAGGTGAAACGCGAACCCGAGCACCGCGACGACGACGAGAAGACCACCGGCGATGGCTGGAACGGCGCTGGCTCCCGCGGCCCGGCGGGATTTTACGGCGTTCCGCAACCAGTGTCCGAAAGCGACAGTCAACAACACCAACATCAGAAGGGTGCTCGAGCGCGATGCGCTGAGGGGAACGGTGGCGGCGAGGAACAGGATGGCGACGACGCCACCCAGGACGGGCGAGTGCCAGAAGTCGCGTGCCCGCGAGCGATGGGCGAAGTGGAAGATGAGCCCGAGGGAAAATGCGGTCATCAGCAGGGTGAACGCGCCCCAGTGGTTGTGATAGAGAAAGGAGGCGAAGAATTTCGGCTGCACGGGCGGACCCAGGCCGAAGAAGGTGCTCGGGGCGCCCATGAGGTTTTGTTGAGTGCCGAGAATTGCGAGAACGAGGGCGTTGCCGACTAGGAGCAAACCAAGACCGCGAAGAAAGCGACGGTGGCGGACAAACAACAGGAGGTTGAAGGCGGAAAGATAGACCGAGGAAAAGAACCAGAGCGTGCGCAAAGTGTGGGGTGGACGCGCGGTGCTGGGCCAGCCGGGGACGCTGCGAAATTCGACGTAGAGGGTTTTGTTCTCGGTCGCGATCGCGAGGAAACTCGGATTGAACGCGCTGGCGACGACGATGATCGCGAAGAGTCCGAACGGCCAGAGCCAGCGCAACGGTTGAAAATCGGGGCGGAGCGTGCGGTTTTGAACGAGCCCGAAGACGGTGAGCAGGACGCCGACGGAACCCCAGAGGGACAGGGCGAGGCGGGCGTTGAGGGTGTTTCCGCCCAGCCACCAAGAGGCAAGGAGGATGAGAATCGCGACATGAGCGATGACGAGGCGTTCGAAGCGTTCGCTTCGCGAACGGGGCCGGTCGGGAGCGGCACTGACGCCAGGCTTGTATTTGAATTCCTGCGACATGGTCGGATCAGGCGGCACGTCCGGCACAGAGATCCCGATAGAACGAGCGGAGCGTGGCGGCGGATTTCGCCCAGGGGAATTCATGTCCGACGTGTTCGCGGCCGATGGCGCCGCGTTGCGCGAGTTGGTCCGTGGATTCGGAGAGGGCGGCGTTCAAGGTGACGGGAAAGTCTTCCCAAGGCACGCACCAGCCGGCGCCGAGATCGTTTACGCGAGTCCAAGGCGTGGAATCGGTGACGAGGACGGGGAGGCCGTGCGCCATCGCTTCGGCGATCACCATGCCGAAATTTTCGTTGTGCGATGGAAGCACGAAAAGGGACGCGACCGGATAAGGTGGCGGAGCGTCGGCGCCGTCGAAAACACGCACGCGACCCGCGGCGGAGTTGCGCAGCACGTAGGTTTCGAGTTGGGCGGGGGTGTATTCCTCGGGCATGCCGACGACGAGCAGCAGCCATTCGGCGGGGGCGTGAGCGAGCCAGAGGTCGATCAACTCGAGCACGCGCTTCTTGCGATGGAGGCGCGAGTAGAAGAGAGCGGTGGGGCGTTGTGCGATTTCGGGGCATCTGGCGCGCCAGTGGGCGAGGGCCGCGATGCGCTCGCGATCGGAGGGGACCGCGACGCCATTCGGTGCGACGCAGACTGGCTGCTTGAAGCCATGCGAACGTATTTCGTCGGCTTCCCCGGGGCTGGTGGCGTGCCAGCCGGCGGCGGCTTCGAACGCGCCGGGATGAACGAGATGGCGGACGAGTTGCTTGCGCCAGCCATGATGTTGCCAGGCCCAGGGGCTCATCATACCCCGCGGAGAAATGACGAGCGGAACGCGCAGCGAGCGGGCGCGACGATGCGCGTAGTGCAGCGTGCGCAGCCAGAGCGAGTGATGGTGAACGACGTCGAAGGCTTGGGAGTCGAGGTGACGGCGGAGACCGGAGGAGAGGCAGAGCGCCTGCGGGGTTTCGCGGCGGAAAATGTGGAGGTCGAGCGAAGCGGCGGGCGGTGGAGTGGATGAGGTGGGGTGCGTCGAGAGCAGAGAGACCTGTTCGCCGAGCGAGGCGAGCGCTTCGGAGAGCGCGAGGACCGATTTACTGGGGCCGCCGTGTTTTTCCTCGAGGCTTGGGACGATTTCGCAGCAGCGCATCAGACGGGCGGGAGGCGATCCTTGATGGGACGGCAAGGGTGGCCGACGCAGATTTTTCGGGCGGGGAGATCGCGGACGACAACGGCACGGGCGCCGACGACGCAGAGTTCGCCGACGGTGACGTTGGGGCCGACGAAGACGTCGGCGCCGATCCAGGCGTTTTCGCCAATCACGATCGGGCCGGTGACCAGCGGCATGTCCCAGCGCAGGAAGTCGTGTGTGCCGGCACAGAGGTGAGTGTTCTGGCTGACATTGGCGCCGCGGCGAAGGGTGATGTGGCCAAGGCTGTAGAGTGTGACGTGTCGGCCGACCATTGAGCGCGGCTCGAGACGGATGCGCCACGGGTAGGTTATGCGCGCGGTGGGAAAAATAACCACCTTGGAGGCGTCAGGGATATCAGCACCGAAAAGTTTCAGGAGACGCGCGCGAAAGCCGTGCAACGGGCGAGGGCTCCAGCGGAAGAGCGTTGCCTGCACGAATGCCCACAGCCAGCGGAGGAGCACTTCGCGGCGGGGGTCGGGCGTGACGCAGTTTTGTCCGAGGTAAGGAGGTTCCTCCGCCATGGTGGTGATTACCGGGACTGGGTTGTCTGGCATCAATGCCGAAAATGCGGGGGACAGGCGCAGTGCAGGGCTTCGAGGAAGCCGGAGGTCGTCCGCGCGTAGGTGTATCCAGCAATTCGCGACGCGACCTGCTGGCGGAAGGGTTTGAGGTCGGCGGCCAGTGCGGCGGCGAGACGTTCGCGCAGGTGAGCGGGATCGTCGGCGCGGAAGACCCAGCCGGTGACGTTGTCTTCGACGAGATCGCGCTGGCAGCCGACGCGGTCGCTCACGAGGGCGGGGACGCCCATGTGCATGGCTTCGTTGACGGCGAGTCCCCAGGTTTCGTAGAGGCCGCGGGAGGGAAGAGCGAAGATGTCGGCGGCGAGATAGCGGGATGGCATTTCCGACTGATTGGCAAACGGCAGGAAGAATACGCGATGGGAGTGGGCGGAGTTCGCCTGCGGCTGTAGCGCATTCTTCTCTTCGCCGTCGCCGACGAAAAGCAAAGCATGATCTCCAGTTGGCAGGGAGAGGTAAGCGTCGAGCAACTCGCGCGGCTGTTTTGCGGGTAGAAGTTTCCCGGCGAAGAGAATCACTCGCGTCGACGGCTTGAGCTCCAGCGATGCGCGGAGCGTGGCAGCGGCGACGCGGTGAAACTCGAGCGAGGGGTTGAAGCGAGTATGATCGACAGAATGCGGCGCAAAGAAAAGTTTGCGGGACGGAACGCCTAGCGTGGTGAAGTAGTTGAGGTTTGCGGCGCCGACATACGTGAACGCGTCGAACTGGGCATAGAGGAAGCGTAGTGCCGTGCGGGTGAGAAGAGAAGGACGAGGACGTCCGATAAAGTGAGAGTCGCCGCGGAAAATGAGCGGAATACCTTGGCGACGCGCCCAAAAGATGAGCTTGAGATGAGCGATGTAGGCGTAGCCAAAGAGCAGGATTGCGTCGGGGCGAAACGCGGCCACACGGGTGTTTAGGGTCGGGTTGCGCAGGCCTCCGAAGCGATGAGTTCCGGGATCGCGGGACGTGTTGGGGACGAGTTCGTGATCGTAGCCGGTGAGGAGGTCGACGTCCCAGGCGAAGGTGGATTGAAATTCCGGGTCGCGGGTGGGTTTGACGCCGAAGTCCCACAGGTAGAACACGCGAAACGAGAGCGAGGTTTGTTGACGGAGCCAGCGAAACCACGGGCTGTAATATTGCGTGGGGTGGGAGAGGACGATGGCCAGACGCGTCCCGGATGTATTCGAATTTTTGTGCGCGAATGAGAGGGCGGAGCCCATCGATGTTTTGGAGAGTTGCGAGTGCCGGAGCGTCACGCGTTTGCCAGTGTGAAACGTTTGGTGGTGAAGAAGCCGATGAGGGCGACAGGCATCACCGCTTGGAACGTCGAGGTGACCAGCACGCTCGAAACCATTTCGAACGAATTCGCGACGGACACGAAAATAATGAAGGCGATAAACCCCTCGAGGGACAGGAGCGGTTTCCCGCTGGACTTCTTCTCGAGCAGTCCGAACAGCCAGCCGATAGCAACACCCACGAAGATGCTGCCGATGAACGGGCCGAAGTTGCCGTAGGCTTCTGCCAACAGCCCCCAAGCAATGTAGGTGGTGAAGGTGCTTTCCAGGGACTGCCGGCCGAAGTGGACGTTAAGAAGAATCTGGCCTTCGTGAGAGCGGGGCTTGTTGGGCAACAAGACTCGTGGGACCAGCAGCGAGGGAATCAAGGTGTAAGTGCTGCCGCCCAGAGGAGTGACCCGAGCAGAGTCGACGCGGTCGATGACGTAGAGAATGTTCTGAAGATTGTTGACCCGCATCAGCAGGCTTTGTCCGGCGCTTTCCACTTTTTCCTTCTTCATGTAACGAGTCTGCCAAAGCGCATCGGCGTCCTCTTCGGTCGCCGTCATGATCGTCCAGCTCGCCTCGACCCACTGGCTGTAGCGATCGACCACATTAAAGAGGGTCGTGGCTTCGACGGCTTCGTCTTCTCTTTGCCAATACAGGCCGCGCATCTCGAACTTGCCGAGGTTGAGAAACGCGAGCACGGACCCGACGATAATGGCGAAACGCCACGGCATTCGGCCGCTGCCCCAAAAAAGTCCGATCGCGACGGAGAACATCAGAATGCCTGTCGCGGAAAGCAGAAAGGCGGACGCGGTTATGAGAGCGTTGACGACAAGCAAGACCCAGAAAGTCCCACGTTGGGAACGCGTCAGAATTCCGGACGAAAGCAGCAAACTGAGGAGGAACAATCCGCACGAAGTGACGGCGCTCACGAGGGCGAGGACGATCGAGTAGCTGCCTGCCGGCAACAACGCGAAGAGGAAGCCGGCCATTCCAGCCAGAGTAAGCGTCTGATAGGCGGTGCCTATGCCAAGCAACCAAAAACCCACACGGCGAAGGCCATCCATGCCATCGGTTACCATGATGTTGAACAGTCTGGCGGTAGGTCGGGGAGTTTGGGTCGACTGCAATCCGAACCACCAGCCCAAGGTCATCGCGGTGAGGAATAAGAGGAGTTCGATCCCCGCGCGCATGGAGGTTTCCGCCGGATAAGCCTGCACAACCGGGTGTCGAACCAGAATCGGCAAACCGTAGGCGACCAAGTGCTGGGCGCACATCATGGGCAACATGGGGAGACCCACGCCGGCCTTTCGCCAAGCGTTCAAGCCGATCAGGACACCTGCCGAAAGCAGAGCAAAGGGGAGCGCTCCGGGACGGCTGCTTACGAACAAATACGCGGAGACGCCAACGAGCAGCGTCCCCACGATAGGGAAGGTCTTGTCGAGCGCCGCCCGCAACTGCACTCCAAGATCGAGCAGACGGGTTTCATACGTGAATTGAAGCTTTGTGGAGGCCATCGGTTCACGCGCAGACGTTCTCGAAGAACTGCGCGTGCAGGCGCGCGAGTTCACGAGCTTCCATCGCGACGAGCCGCGGCTCGTCGGCACAGCCGTTCTGGAAGCGTTCAAGCTCCCTGCAAAACCGCGCAATAGATTCCGGGGCGTCGCGGTCGGTGGGGTCCACCAGCCAACCGGAATAGCCCGTGTGAGGTTTGACAAGATCGTGCAGCACGGTGCCTCGGCGGCTGAGGGCGAGCCACGGGCGTTGCGCGGCGAGCGTGAGCCAGATCTTCGACGGCGCGTATCCGGAATCGTCGGACCCGAAAATGAGATTTGCTCCCGCCGTGCGCAACGAGGCGAGGGCAGCAAAATAGGGCATCCGAGTCGGGTCTTCGGTGACGGCCTGCGAAACGCCGAAGCGGGTTGCCAGGGCGCGCACGGGACCGGTGACGGCCGTGTGGTCGTAGCTTCCGCCGCGGAATTCACAGCGGAGCGGGTGGTCCGGAGCGTCGTGGTTCGCCTTCGACAGACCGGCTAGAAAAGCTTCCAAGGTCGAAGTCATGTCGGAGCCGAGTCGCCCAAGATAACGGATCGTTCCAGACTGAGTTTCGAACGGACCGTGGAGCATTACCGCGGCGGAGAAATCGCGATTCGACCAACCCATGGGGATGGTGGTCCCGCGGTCGGCGTTCCACCAAGGGTATCGGTTCTTCAGTTGATCGAGGTAGTCGGGTGAAACGGAGACGACGCCGGCGCAGCGTCGCAGGGTCCACGGCTCGAAGAGACGCGCCTGAAAGGAGGCGAAACGATACTTCCATCCTCCCGGAGGACGGGCACCGGCGGCGTGCACGAAATCGCTGCGCCATGGATCCTGCAGATCGACGACGAACGGCACGCGGTGGCGACGCTGCCAGATGCGGCCGAGCGGCAGGCAGGCGAATTGCGTGGTGGAAAAATAGACGAGATCGAAACGCCGTTCACCCAACAACCGGTCTCCGGCGTGGCGGAGACCGGGCCACGCCCGCCAAGCGATATTGCCCAGACCAAACCGGCGCGTGCGCCGTGCTGAAAATGCGGATACGCGGGTAACCGGAAGATCGTCCGGCAGGGTCTCAAGCAGCCCGGTTTCGAGTGGAGCGGCCGCGGCGGAGGGATCGACGGTGAGAACATGGGGCTCCCAGCCGAAGTCGCGCAGATGGGGTGCGAGCATGCGCGCGCGCTGACCATCAGGCGCGCTAATCGGCGCGAAATGGGGCGCAACAATGAGGACGCGTCGCATCTGTTGGTTCAGTGCGCCGGTTTAGCGCCGCTGGTTTGAGCGAACGACGGCACGATACGGGGCGGTGGGCGTTTCAGGCGAAGGAACGGTTGTTCGATGAAACGATACGAAAGCGTGGCCACGACGATCGCCGCGACCAATGGGAGAAGCATTTGTCCATGACGGAGAGGGCCGATGTCGGAGAGGAACAATTGCTGCCAGAAGTAGAGGCTGTAGGAGGTCGTTCCCAAGGCGGCGAGAGGCCCATAAAACTGCTGTTCGAGCGCGAGGGTCCATAAATGCCCGAGATTCCACGCGCCTTCCGGCGGGATCGAGATCCAGAGGTGGTGATAGTTCCAGGTAAACGTTGCGGCGGCGAGGAAGGTTTCTCCATTTACGCCGGTCGGTCGGAAGAAGGTGAGGCCCGTGATGACGAACAGGTAGGCGTAGAACGGGGGGAAGATACGCAACGCGCGACGCCGGTAAAACTGGCCGATCGAAATGCGACCGGTAACCGTCCATTCGCGTAGCAACAACCAGGTGATCAAGTAGCCGCTGAGAACAAAGAAAAGCCGCACGCCGGCGCTGGAATTGGCGAAGGCGCCGAGCCAGTAGCGGTGGTCGGGGTGGAGCGGCTGGAAATTGGCGACCACGTGACCGGCCAGAACGAGCACGATCGCGATGCCGCGCACACCGTCGAGGGCGCGGATGCGCTCGGTCACGGACCCGACGAGTGGCGTTGATTCAGCCATGGTTGAAGTGCCTCGAACCAGTGTAGTGCGGCGATTTCGGCGCCATGGGCCCTGAAATGAACTCCGTCGCTGCGATATTCGGCTCCGAGCAGATCGAGATTGGGGCCCGGTGCGGTGCCGGGAGCGAGCGCGGCCAGTGCTTGCGCGGTAGTGATCTGCGCGTTGCGCGCGATGCCCTGGCCCCAGGTGGAGCGGGCGATGAGCCAGAGCGCGGTCGGCGCGTCCTGCCGGCAGCTATCCTGAATTGCGCGAACGGTGCCCTCGGAAAAAAACATATACGCCCGGACCGGCGGAAGCGCGTTCCGCAACATAGTTCCCGGCATTGGACTGGCCCGCCGCCACGATGACCAGACGACGAGAGGTGGGAATGCGGGCGAGTTCGGTAACCGAGAAGGGAGCCAACTTTGGCGGCGGAATCTGCGGTGTCCGCCAGCGACCGACGGGCCAGCGGTGTTGTAACCAAATTCCCACGACGCATCCCAAGCCGAAACAAGCGAGCGCGAGCAGCGTGGGAGGAAGGCGGCGAATCATCGAAAACGCGGGAGAAAGGCTGGGGCTTGCATCCTTGAAGGAAGGTCGCTCTCGATTGCCGGAGAAAGCGAAAATAGGTGCGAAGTGGGGAACGATGCGTGGAGACGCCTCATGCTACGCATTCCAATGCACTTCGATCTGGTGGAAATGCGAAGGCTCGATCGAGGAGATTTCCCCGCCTCCAAGGAACTGCACACGCGCATCGCCGCGTTCCTGCAAAGCGCGAATGACTCGGACGGGATCGCCGAATCCGTTCAGACCGAGTGGATGAGCTTCGATGACGAGAACGGATCCGGGGAGCGAAGGCATGTGTCGGAGAGTATCGGCGAGGACGGCTTCGTAGCCTTCGATGTCGATTTTTACGACGCTGGGTCCGACGACGCATTGTTGCAGGAGGTCGAGGAGCGGCATGGCGGGGACGACGGAGCCGCTGGACGAGACGTGGCCTGTGAAGGAGCCGGCCTCGGCAAAGACGAGCTCTGTCTCGCCGTTCGACACGGCGCAATTCTCCGCGCGAGCGCGGGCATCGAGGCGGTTGCGCCGAATGCTGCGGCGCAGCAGTTCGATGGCGCGCGGTGCGGCATCGATCGACACGGTTGTGACATGAGGGAGACGCAACAGGACGGAGAGCGTCATGACGCCGATGCTGCTGCCGATGTCGACGAAGCGGGAACGATGGGCAAGGAGTTCGCACAGGCGATCCTGCACGGGACGTTCGAAAGTCTCGAGCCGGCGGCTGCCGGTCCACGCCCAGGAGTGCTCGACGGCATCGAGGGAGATGACACCGCCGTGGAACGATTGGGAAACCGTGACGCCTGCGGCGACTTTGCGGGCGAAGGCGCGCAACAAGGGCGAGCGATGGGCTGCGCGGGCGACGGAATGAAGGAATTCGTTCACGGACGAGCGGAGTGAAGTTGAGAGAACAGTTGGAGGTAGGAGCGCGCGACCACGCTGCTGTTGAAGCATTGCTCGACGAGAGCCCGGCAGGCGCGCCGATCGATATATGGAAGGCGGGCGATGGCGGCGGCCCCCTGTTCGACTGTTTCGATGAGGAAACCGGTTCGGCCGGGAGTAACAATCTCAGGGAGCGCGCCGCGGGGAGACGAGATGACGGGCGTGCCGCAGGCGAGCGCTTCGGCGAAGACGATGCCGAACGGTTCGTCCCAGCGAATCGGGACGAGCAGGCTGGCGGCGCGGCCGAGAAGATTGTTTTTGGCGGCGTCGTCGACCTCGCCGATCCACTCGATGCCGTCGCGACCGAGATGCGGAGCGATCTCGCGATCGAAGAAGGCGCGTTGCGGACCCGATTCCTCGCGATTGCCGGCGAGGATCAGACGGCGTTGCGCGGCGCGGGCGATGGCGATCGCGAGGTCGGGGCCTTTGACGTCGTCGAGCCGGCTGAGAAAAACGAGTGGAGCGTCAGGGGGCACGAAGGGCTCGAAGGTGAATTTGTCTAGTTCGACGAAGTTGGGGATCGCTTGCCATTCCCCGCCGGCGCGTCGCCCCATTTGGCAGATGAACTCACTGCAACCAGTGAACCGAAGCGCGCGCCCGCCGAGACGCGAAGCCCAGGCGACCTGCGGACCGCCGGTATGGCGCTGGTAGGACATGACGACAGGGCGGCGCGACGGGAGCACCGGGAGCAGGTAGGCGAGGCGGGAGAAGCTGTGGATGACGTCCGGTTGGAACTGGCGGACGGCGCGGCGGAGCGCGAAGGCGTTGCGAAGGATCTTGGACGCAGGAGCGGGCCAGGCGAAACGCGCATTGGCCGGGGCGGTCGAATCGGGATGCGCGAGCAGGGCGACCTCGTGGCCGGCGTCGCGATATTCGCGCAGCAAGCTGTCGACGATGCGCTCGATGCCGCCGTAAGCGAAGGGCGGCACGGGGATCATGGGGTCGGCGGTGAGAAGGATGCGCACTATTTGGTCCAAGAAAGATTGGATAGCCGGGAGTCGTGACGCACGAAAATGATGTCGGTCTGCCAGGGGGCGCCGTCGAGCGGACGATGGTTCAAGCCGAAGATGTCGTAGGGGACGTATCCACGTTTCGAGCACGCGTCGATGACCCCGGTGACCAACGGGACCGGGCCGATGCGCAACCAGGAAACTTCAAGCATGAGAACTTCGATGTGTCCGAACCAATCTTCTGCGCCGCCGAGAACCTCGAGTTTATGGCCCTGGACATCAAGCTAGAGAAAGTCGCCGGGCCATCCGTTTGAGGCAATGACGTCTGCGACCGTGGAAACGCTAACGCGAATGGGAGCCGAGCCCGAATGCTCTTGGCCGACCAGACGGCTGTTGCTCTTGTCGAGCAAAAGGGAGGACTCGCCACTGTTTCGGTGCAGGGCGACGGGAGCGAGCCGAGCGTTTCCAAGTCGTCGGCCCAAATCCTGGAGCGGCACGACAAGGGAGGGCTGCGGCTCGAAGTAGTTCGGCTTCGGGAAAGATCTCGTGCGCGAGTGTGGCCAATGCCCGAGGTAAGCCCCACCGTCTATGATTCGGCGCGGCGAGAACCCGGCGTGCCGAAGGTTCTTCAGGCGGGCGGAGGGAGTGATCGCGCCGCAGCGGGCGCGCAGGCGCTCTTTCCAAGATTCCGGTAGATACTCGAACACGCTCATGGGGTGGGTGTCGTAGAGCGTAGAAATTCGCCCCAGGCAACGAGGTCGATCTCACTTCGTCCACGTTGGGCGGCGGGTATGTGGCCCGTGGATATGCATTCAAGGAGTTGAGGAAGAATCGTCAGGTAGGCGGGCGGTTTGTTCGTGGGGTGCAGGAGCCACGCGCGCGGATCGGCCAGGTTGAGACGGCGAAAACCGCGGGACCCCAGAGAGCGAAATAGAAGCATTTCGGGAGATGGGGGATAGCCGCGGTTCAGCCAGCGCCGCAGTCGGTATTCGGCCGTGAGGCGCCCGCGCGCGAGAGGGAGAAGAGGAGACAAGCGATGTCGATCGACCAGGAAACAGCGCGTGCTGAACCAGTCGTTGAGCCAGCCTGCGGGGACGTGTTCCAAGGGACGCCGTTCATGGATGGAGGGGAGATTGCGTTCCGGAGCCTGGTCCAAAGCAGGCGGACTGATACGCGGAGTGGCGAAGACAGCCTGTGGGTAGTGTTTCCAAACCTCGAGAGTAGCCAGCGCCCAGTCGTAACCGGAAGCCTGATACAGGCACATGTCGGCATCGTAGTGCAGCACGAAGCGGGTTGAGGGCGCATCGATTGCGGCCCAATACGGCATGTTGGCGCAGCCTCCGTAATCGTGGGTTTCCGCCATGTCTTCGGCGGTATATTTCCGGGCCAGCGCGGGGAAGAGGAACGAACCCGGTTCGAGCCAGACGAGTTCGTCGAAAAGACCGTCGCGTTGCAGGTGTAGCGCGAGCTCGCGCAGGCGCTGGACGCGGGCCGAGAATTCGGGCTCAGGCAATCTGCGATCAGGATCGAAAATGCGAGTGCGTTGTGGGCGACAGAGGTCGACTACCGCAATACGGTGCGCGACCTGCGGGTGTGCCCGGACCAGAGCAGGCACCGTCAGGTGGGCGTAGGCGAGATCTCCGGCCGAGAGGCTGATTTGAAGCGTGATTTCTTCGCCGGGGGCTGGCGGGATTTGATCGCCTGCGATCGGGTGGGCGGAAGAGGGCGAGGAAAAAGGCACCGGAGGAGAAAGAAGCGGAGCTGGTGGCGAAATTTCAGCGTGAACCGGATCGAGGGCGAAGTGGCAGCGTGGCGAATGCCGCGATCAGCTTGGATTGTTCGCGTTCCCAATTGAAGGTTTCGCGAGCCACGTCCCATGCGGTTTGGCGGGCAGCGGGATAGACGGAGGAGGCGAGCCACGCATCAAGGTCCTTGGCCGCGGCGACGGGGCAGGGCGCGAGGATTCTGGCGGCGTTATCCAACACGGGGGCGAACTGCGATTGCGCGGTGGTGGGCGTGAGCATCACCGGGACGCCGGCAAGGAGATAGGTGAAAAGTTTGTTGGTGAGGCAAAGGTCGCGATTTTTTGGGACGGATTGTTCGAGCGAGAGCCCGACATGAGCCGAGGCGGAAAGACGCACCATCTCATCGGCGGCGGCAGGCGGAAGGAAAAGAATCCGGCCCCGGAAGCCGGCGGTGCGAGCGGCGGCTTGCAGAGCATCGAGGTAGCCCGATTGAGGGAAACCGCGTAGATGCAGTTCTGCAGGGGTGCGGAGCCGGGCGAGCACCTGGATGAAGTCTTCAAGACCGCGGCCCGGCCCGATAGTTTGCGAGAACCAATAAAACACCGCAGGTGTGTCCCCGGACGGTGCAGGCAGCCTCGCGGGAGAGGCAGGTGCGTGAGAAAGGGGAAAAACGTTGAGCAGGCAGATGGGCGACACGCCGTAGACGCGGGTGAAAGCCGCTCCAATCAGCGGAGCCGCGCAGGTGACGAGAAGAGCTTTGGGCAGGAGAGAGCGGAGAAGGGCGCGCACCGCGGGCGCAGCGGGATTGTTAAGGGTTTCCTCTTCGTGCCAGTCCTCCGCATCGAAACCGAAACTGACGCCGCAGCGACGAGCCGCGGCGGCAGCGACGGCCAGTCCGGCCACGCCTCCGTGGCCAAAGAAGAAATCCGCGCGGGTGCGGCTCGCGGCCGCGACCAGCGGCACGTATGCAGCATGCTGGGCGCGTGCGGCGACCGCCGTCGCACCGCCCGCTAATCGTAGGAAGCGACGTGCGATCTCGCGTTGAATGCTTCGTGCGAGACCCTGCGGGCCGGGCCGGGTGTCGATGCGCTCGAACGTCCAGCGTGCGTTCTCGGTGATCCGAGCGTCGAGCGGTTCTGCCGGACCAAAATAGCGGTTGGCGACGACGTGCACGCGATAGCCCGCTGCACATAGCGCGTCGGCGTTTTTCACTAGGCGAGGCGTGGATGCCAGGTGGCCGGGCGTGACCAAGCAGATCCGCGGTGAGGGAAGGCTCATCGAAGTGGCCGGCAAGACGTCAACTTGTCCTTTCTGCTTGGCGCACGGCGGACACGATCAGTGGATGGGCTGTCGGGGTTCACGCGATGGAACGCCACGGGTTCTGTTCCGCGCAAGCATACGCTCAAGCCGTCGGGCGAGCCGCCATCCAAGCAGCCGCGCAGCGATTCGAAAACGAGGCCCCCCTTCGGGGGTCAACCGAGAGCCACCCAAACTTTGCACTTTGGCAGCGGCAATTGCGCGATATTCCGGGACGTGGGGATAGGCCTCGAAAATGAAGCGTTGCAATGCAGTCGCGCACGCGGTGCGGGTCCGGCGAGAGTTTTCCGCCTGTAGGAGTTTTTCAGTCGAAAGCTCCAGAGAAAGCCATGCCGAGCGCCAGGCAGCATCCGATTTGGATCCGCTCAGACTTCCGGCTATGTTGGACCGGTAAAAGGTCATCGCATCGTGGCAGCAGCGGATACGATCGGATGCGAGGACCACACGGCAGAAGTATTCGCCGTCGTCGTCGAGTGAGAGGTTTTCGTTCCACGGTCCGGCAAGATCCGCCAGCTTGCGAGAAACGAGCCAAGCCGCAGGATGCATCATCGCGTGAAGTTCGAATTTTGTGATCAGCCAGTCGATCGCGTCTGCGTCCTTGCACAGCGGCTGAGACGTATTGTCGGCGTCGTTAATGTGTCGCTTGAAGCGGGTCCAACGGCAGCAGAGGGCGGATTCACCGCCGAGTCTCGCGGCCATCTCGAGTTGCCGGGTTAGCTTGTCGGGTGCTAGGAGGTCGTCGGCATCGAGGAACTGAATGAAGTCGCCCCGGGCGGCAGCCAATCCGTTGTTGCGGGCGGAAGAGGCGCCGCGATTCGGTTGGGCTAGGAGGCGAAGGCCGCGGGTTTCGTAGCGGCGGGCGATGGCGAGGGATTCGTCAGTCGAGCCGTCGTCGACGAGAATGATTTCCTTGTTGGGCCAGGTTTGGGCGAAGGCGGAGTCGAGCGTCTCGCCGAGCCAGCGGGCGGCGTTGTAGCAGGGGATGATGATGCTGACGAGCGGCGGGGTCACGGCACGGAAGCGATGGCATGGTGCCAATTGCGTTGAAAATACCAGCGTTTCGAGTCGGCGACGTAGTGGTGCATCACGGCACGGCAGTCGTGCGCTTCGGGAAGAAGAGGGCGCGTGACGTAGTCCGCGGCGGGGGCGATCGCGCACGGGCGTCCGGCCACGAGCATGGCGACGAGCGCCTGCTCGAGATAGTAGTGCGTGCCTTCGGCGCGGATGAGCGCGCGGCACCAGGATTCGATCTTTTCCCAATCGAGCTCGGAGCTGTTCAAACCGCAGAGACCGACGTTGACCAACTCGGCAAGAGGGGCATCGGCGAGCTGTTCGAGTTTCGAACGGCTGTAGCCATAGGAGGTTTCGCAATCGATTGCGTGAAGGGGGTGCGCGGGCGCTGTCAGCCAGTCGAGGAGGAAGGCGGGAGAGCGGAAAAAGAGGAGGTCGGAGTCGATGACGAGCTTCCAGCCCGTCGAGGCAAGATGGGGGTCGATGAGCTTGCGGAGATTCGGATAGTTTACCCAGCGTTCACGGAGTATTGGAAAACGGGATACAGGGAGGTGTCGATCGAGTTGCGCGACGGCTTCCGTGTGCGAGACGAGGCGAAACGAGGGGAAAAGGCGGCGAAGGGGGCGGAGCAATGTATCGTCGAGCGTGCCGTCGTCGTAGAGGATCGGAACGACAGGCCGACGGGCGTGGTGGGCAAAGGTCCAAAGGCAGAACGCAGTCTGATACCAAAAGCGTCGACCAGTGAGCAGGTGGAGTTCGATGGCCTCGCCCGAGGCAGGCGCGAGGAGCGGGAGTCGCTGGGCGGCTTTTTCCATGGCGCGCCGGCCGACGGCGGTGCGGAAGGAGTTGATCAGCCCCGCTTCGAGCAGGGCGCGCGTTTTCCCAATGGGGGCGTGCCAGACGCGATAGAGGGTTCGACCGGCGAAGGACATCAACTGTGGGAAGAACGGCTGGAGACGAGGGCGCGGCCTTCAAAGTGGCCGCAGGCGCCTTGCCAGCGGATGAATTGAACAGGGCCTGACCACGCGCGGGAGGTGAACCAAGCTTTGAGTTGACGCAGGGGGACGGTCCAGCGCGCGATGGGCGACCAAGGGTTGGCGCCGTGTTTTTCGAGCACCTGTATCCAGGATTTGGCGATACCGCGATTGAGGCGCGCCAGATACGCGCGATCGATACGGCTGGCGGGGATTACGTGTGTGAGCACGAGATCGGGGAAGTAGCCTATCTGCCACCCCCCTGCGAGGAGGGAGAGCACGATGTCGTTGTCACCGCCGGAGGTGAGTTCGTTGCCACAGCGATCCGTCGTGTCGCATTGGGGCTGACCCGTGAGCCAGCCTTCCAGGGCGGAACGGCGAAGGGCCATGCCTGCACCCACGGGGGCATGGTGGGGATAGTGGCGAGTGCCAATGACCGGGTCGCGGCGATCCGACGCCAACCGCGGGACGTCGCCCAAGTCGCGGCAGGCGAGCAATTCCTCGAATTCCGGCTGCCACCATGGTGGCGGAGGTTGTTGAAAATCGGGACGGATCCTCCCACCGGCCGCAGCGAGCTGGGGGTATGCGTCGAAATGCGTGATCACGCGTTCGAGGTAATCGGGGGCGAGCACGTTGTCGTCGTCTACGAAGACGATGAGTTGGCCGCGAGAGGAAGCGATTCCCCGGCGGCGGGCGGCGGTGAGGCCGAGGATGGGTTCGCGGACGACGCGGAGGTTGGCAGGAGCCTTAGCCAGAGGGGCTGCGGCGTCGACGGGCGGGTCGCTGGCGTTGTCGATGAGAACCGCTTCCCACCGGGAAAAGGGAAGCGTTTGCGCGCAGAGGCCTGCGAGTGTGCGGGAGAGCCGCTCTGGGTGCGGGTTGTGAGTAGGGATGACGACCGAAAGGATCATGGGCGCTGAGAAAGCGCGATGCGAAGGCCTCGGATCAGAAGGTGTCCCAATTTTTCCAGCTGCGCAGCAGCTCGATGGGAAGAGGCAGGATGAGCCACAATTTGTTGTAGGTGATCCAGACGAAAGGCTGGATGAGATTGCCAAGCAACGCACCCAACAGGACCAATCGATTCGTGGTGGCGCCGAAATCCTTGGCGAGAGCGAGAATACATCCGACGAGAAGCGGCAATAACAGCGAGGTGGAGCGCGTTGTATCGGAGGCGAGCAAGGTGATGCCGAAGAGGGTGCCAGATCCGAGGAGGGCGAGTGCCGCCGCGGTCTTACGCTTGGAACGCATCCAAAGCGTGGCGATCGGCAGCAGAATCAGCAGCCAGCCGGTGCGGTAACCCATCCACCATCCGAGTGGAACGTAAGGCAGGCTCGGCGGGAGGACGACGAGCATCGACGCAACGTAACTGCTCGAGGTAGTGTCGTGGCCCGCGAGGGTGACGGCGAGCCGCACAACGAGATAGGCGATCACGCCGGGCAGGAGCAGGCAAAGTCTTTGAGCGCCTTTTTCGGCGAGCGTGATCCGGCATAAAATGGCGAGGGGAAGGGCAAGGAGGAATCGTTCGTCCACCCAAGGACACAGCAGCCCGACCGACAACATCAATGCGGGAGAGTTGCTGCAAACGACGGCTACGATGCCGGTCATGAACCACGCGTCATTCATGCCGAGGAGATTTGTGACGGTAATGACCGCGCCGGTGGTGGCGAAGAACATGGAAGCTAGCAGACCGGTGAGCCTGTCGCCGGTCTGGTGGGCCATGACTGCACCGAAGTAGCCAAGCAATACGAACAGTCCGGCGTGCGGAACGATCCACACGGCCAACGATCCGAGACGGAGGAAATGGGAAATTAGCGCCGGCAGGATGCGCCAGCGCATTGCGGGCTCGGGAACGGCCGACATGTCGAACGGAGCGGCGGATTGTTGCAGGAAGGTTAGAGCGCGGCTCCACTCTAATGTGCCGGGAATCGGTTGAGCGAGCAGCCAGAACTTCGGAGAGTAAAACGCGAGGCTTATCGCGATAGCGACGAACGAACAGCAGGCGGCGAACGCGAAAGGAGAGAGCTGCGTGAGGCATCGACCGCCGGAATCCAGTCGGGCGGCGAGCGACGCGAACGCCGCCTCACATTGCACGGAGATCGAGGAATGCGCAGGGCGCGTGCTCATGGGAGAGATGGGGGCTCGAGCACAACGAGATCCTGGGCTTGAGGAAATCGGAGGAGTGTGTGGCCAAAAAGGCTGAACACGGGCACCATTTCGGGAGCGAGTTGCGGCTCAATCATCCACAGACGTTCTCCGGAGATGATCCAGAGCTCATCGGCGAGATGATCCGCCAGCGAGTCGGGCCACATCCGGGGAAAGGGACGCGAGAACATCCAGTCGCGGGCATTCGGGGGAATACGATAGTCGAAGAGATAGCGTGCGGCGTGGCTGTCGATGAGCAGCTTCTTGTCTGGGTTGTTTGCTACGGCCGCTTCCGCGGCGGCAATAGATGAGCTGTCGGGCCGTCCGGTGGCACTCAACAACGGCCAGTTACGACGTTGGTCCCAACCGACCGCCGCGAACAGGGCCAGCGCTCCGAACTGGGCGATCGCAAGGCGGTTAGGCTTGGTCGAAAACCAAGAGAGCGCGACGAAACTCCACATCACAATCGTGAAGAGCCGAAGTTCGTCGCGCGCGACGTCCAGGATGGCGGAGGTAAGGCCGGCGACCGCGATGGCGGTCGCTGCCAGTAGAAAGCGGCGCCGGCCGAGAATGCGTCCGGACAAAAGAACGGTCGCGAAGGTGGCGGCGGCGGTCAGGCCGACAAGATGGCGAAACAGGAGGGGGCTGGTTCGCGTCCATGAGACGGCGATGGCATCGCGCAGCGGCAGCGAGGTGCGGGTTGCGTGAGTGGAGAGAGCGACCAGGAACTCTTCGAGTCGGCCGCTGATAGACCAGAGGAAGCCAGCGACGACCACGAGGGCGGCGGCGACGACGAGCTTCCATTGCGCGAGAGGGGTGGGGCGGCCGGGTGGAACCCACCATTGGGCGATCGCGGTGAGTGCGATCGCATAGGTCAGCATGTGCGGGGCGATGACGACCGAGCTGCCGATCAGCACCCAGCCTAGCACGTGGATTGTTGCGGGACCAGTTTCGCGCAGGCACAGGCCAAGCACCAAGGCGGCGAATCCGGCCGCCTCGGGTCGCAGCCCCATCGTGCCGAGAGAGCCGAGCAGACCGGCTGCGAACAACGTGGGCCAGAGCCAACGGGGTCGGCCCAAGCTGTGCCGACGGGCGAGCCAGAGGGCAAGAGAATGACCGGCGATGAAATAGCAGAGGTGTTGAAAGATGAGAAGGGCGGTCGCGGAGACGCCGGTCAGCCGCAGCCATCCTCCAAGCAGGAAGGCATAGAAAGGGGGGTAAACAAGGAAGACGTCGGTGCCGAACTGGTCGACAAGAAGTGAATTCTTAAGTTCGCCTGAGCGGGAGATTTCGAAGGCGGCACCAGAAAACATGAGATCGTCGACTGCTGGCCACGGGAGCCCGACCCGGATGGCGAGGGCGCTGAATACGATAGCGAGCAGAAACGTCGCGGCGATTTCGGTTCTTGAGACCTTTGTCCGGATCGAAATGGTGGGAGCCGGTGGGGGGCCAGAAATCGTGCTCGAAGGGGTGGAGGGAGAAAGCAAGGGATGCGGTAAAACAAAACGGCTAAACAAAACAGCGGTCGATCATTTCTATCGTTCGAGCGGGAGGAGAGCTTTCTATAAACGGCGCCCGTGAATACCGCGCTGGATTCTTCGTGGCGGTCCGCTGCGCGGAAGGCAGAGTGGCGAGGTTGTAACGCGCCCCCGGCGACCCGGCTTCGATGCCCCAATGGGTTTATTCGCTTTGCTTGGAACGACCGTGCTGATTTGCCCAGGATATCTCCGAGATAGCAGGCTAGCGGCTTGAGAGCTCGCTGTTGCGCGAACTGCGGCGCCAGCCGGTGGGAGCGGGGGGCGCGAGAAGGCGGAGTGCAGCAACGAGAAGCTTTAGGCAGATTTGGCGAATTGTTGCAGCCATGAGAGTTTCTCCTCGCGGGTTTTTTCGAAGGGGTTGCGGTAGACTTCGTCGTTGAGGACGAGCAGGTCGATGTCGGTGTTGAGGAAACATTCCCACGCTTCCGCGGCGGTGTGGACGATCGGCTGGCCGGAGACGTTGTAGCTGGTGTTGATGAGGATGGGCACGCCGGTGAGCCGCTTGAAGGCGGTGAGCAGGCGGTGCATGTCGGGATGGACTTCGCGGCGAATCGTCTGCAGGCGAGCCGAGTAGTCGACATGAATGACGCTGCCGATCTCGCTGCGCGGAAAGTCGAGCCGTTCGCGGAGAGAGGCAAAAGTGTCCGGTTGAGGGGCGCGGCGCGACGGGATGAGGTTCGCCGTGTATTGCATGAAGTCGCTCGGCTCGTCGGTGTCGAACCACTCGGCGCAGTGTTCGGCGAGGACGAGCGGAGCGAAGGGCCGGAAGGACTCGCGAAACTTCACGGCAAGATTGAGGCGCGATTGCATGCCGGGCTGGCGGGCGTCGGCCAGGATCGAGCGAGCGCCGAGGGCGCGGGCGCCGAGCTCCATGCCTCCGCGCACCCAGGCGACGATTTTCCCCTCGGCGAGGCGTGCGGCGACGAAGTCGAAAAGGTCGCCTTCGAACGACACACGCCAAGGCGCGGCGGCACTGGGGGCGGGGCCAGGGTCTCCGCCGAGGTAGAAGCCGCGTGTGTCGATTTCGAGCGGTGCACCATTGCAACGGGTGCGCTCGTGGAGGAGCGCGGCACCGAGGCCGCTGCCCATGTCGCCACCCACGGGTGAATTGAACAGATGGGTGAAGATTTTGGCGGCGCGAAGTTTTCCGGCGGTGACGCAATTCTGCGCGCAGCCGCCGCAGAAGAGGAGATTGGTCTCGCCGGTCTCCACGCGAACGAAGCGCGCCATCTTGAACACTTCGTCTTCGAAGATCTGCTGAAGCGAGTGGGCGATATCGATGTGTGCTTCGGTGAGCGGATCCTTGGGACCGCGCACAGGCACGCCGGTGGCTTCGGCGACGAGCGGGAGGGCGGCCATGAGCGACTCCCACTGGAAACGGACGGGGGCGCGCAGTTGGAAGCCGCCGTGAGGGTCGGTGGTGAAAAGCCGTGAGAGCTTGTCCACGAAGGTGGGGCGACCATAGGGGGCGAGGCCCATCACCTTGTATTCAGAACCGAAGGACAGGAAGCCGAGGTAGTGCGTGACCAGCGTGTAGAACATCCCGAGTCCGTTTTCGTAGGATTGTTCGGAGAGGATGCGGAG